>Ga0265594_1000182_pt1 | contig 50069 bp, 40 predicted proteins | sample saktaG_11_FD_190147 | JGI IMG/M metagenome (GOLD analysis project Ga0265594, IMG submission 190147) | Saline water microbial communities from Sakinaw Lake, British Columbia, Canada - sak_2011_5_24_80m | ecosystem: Environmental > Aquatic > Non-marine Saline and Alkaline > Saline ...
GTCTTCTCATAATAAAAATAATTTAAATGAAACAATATGTCAAAGAACGTAAAAAAATATTTAATTACAAAACTAAATGTCGTTTAATTTATGCAACTTTAGGTCTCGCGACAACTTTGGAAAAGTTGATATCTTTAGAAAAGTTTCCTCTTATATAGTCATCTGTAGCAGAGACATAAAATTTTGCTGCTTTACACTATATATTTTTTCATTAAATTTTATTATCTATTGCCGCTTTAACAAAATTTATAAAAACAGGATGTGGATTATCAACAGTACTTTTATATTCAGGATGAAACTGAACGCCCAAAAACCAGGGATGATTTTTTAATTCAATAATTTCAACTAAATTTTCCCTACGATTTATTCCTGACGCAATCATTCCTGCATGTTGATATTCATTAAAATATTTATTATTAAATTCATAACGATGACGATGTCGTTCTTTAATATTTTTTTTATGATATATATCATAAGCAATAGTATTTTCAATGATTTCGCATGGATAAGCTCCTAATCTCATTGTGCCACCCATATTAGCCTTTTGTTTTTGGTCTTCCATAATGTCAATAACCGGATATTTTGTATTAGGATTCATTTCTTTTGAATCAGATCCATCATATTTTAACACATTTCTTGCAAATTCTATAACAGCACATTGCATACCGAGACATATTCCCAAAAATGGAATTTTATTTTCACGGGCATATTTTACAGATATTATTTTGCCTTTAATACCTCTTTTCCCAAAGCCAGGTGCTACAAGAATACCCTGCAATCCTTTAAGTTTTTCATTAACAGTATTATCAGTTATACTTTCTGAGCCAATACGTTTTACATTAACTTTACAATTATTAAATACTCCTGCATGAGTAAATGATTCAACAATTGATTTATAAGCATCTTTTAATTCAATATATTTTCCAACAAGTCCTATTGTAACCTCATATTTAGGATGTTTTAATTTATATAAAAACTCTTCCCATTTAATTAAATCAACCTCTTTATCATAAGGCAGATTAGTTTTCTTTAAAATCAAAGTATCTAATTTTTCTTCTTTCATAAAAACAGGCACCTGATATATAGTATCTGCATTAACTGCTTCAATTACTGACTCTGTATTTACATTACAAAATAATGCAATTTTATCGCGTAATTCTTTAGGTAAATGCTTTTCAGTACGACAAATAATAATATCAGGTTGGACACCATATCCTAACAGGGTCTTTACCGAATGCTGAGTTGGTTTTGTTTTTAGCTCTTCAATTGGTGATAAATAAGGTATTAACGTTAAATGAATACAAATACTGTCATTACCTAATTCCCAACGTAATTGACGAACAGCTTCTACATAAGGCAATGACTCAATATCTCCTACTGTGCCACCAATCTCAGTGATTACAAAGTCAAATTTTCCTTTCTCACCAAGTAATTTTATATTATATTTTATTTCATCTGTAATATGAGGAATTATCTGTACTGTCTGACCAAGATAATCGCCTCTGCGTTCTTTTTCAATCACTGATTTATATATTCTGCCGGTAGTAACATTATTTGCCTGTGAAGTTTCAATATTTAAAAACCGTTCATAATGTCCTAAATCAAGATCTGTTTCGGCACCATCTTCTGTAACATAACATTCACCATGTTCATAAGGATTTAAAGTGCCGGGATCTATATTTATATAAGGATCTATTTTTTGTATTGTTACAGAAAAACCTCTTGCCTGTAAAAGTTTTGCTAATGAAGCACATATAATACCTTTACCTATTGAAGATACAACGCCTCCTGTAACAAATATATATTTTGTATGAGACATAATAATTATTAAAAAGTTATATTTTTTTTAAAAAGTAGCAAATATACTACTTTTTATATTAAGATTTAAGCAAGTAATATTTATTTTTTTAATACAATAATCTTTTTTGTTACAACTTTTTTATAAATGATTGTCTATATTTGTTCATATTTGTATTTTGAAATTTTAGATAAAATTATATTTTATATCCTTTTATGATTAAATCATATAAAAATAAAAAATCATCACATAAACCTCAAAGTAATATTATTACAAAAGAGACAAAATCTAACAAAAATATAAACATTTTGTCTTTGTTATTAATTTTACTATTTACAGCAATAATTTTTTCAAACTCTGTTAATAATGAATTTATAATTAACTGGGACGATCAGGATTATGTCATTAATAATAATGATATAAAAGACCTTTCAAAACAAAATATTAAAAAAAATTTTACCAACTTCTATGAAGCTAATTATCAACCTGTTACAATGTTATCTTATAGCATTGAATATAAATTTTTCAATTTAAACCCTAAACCTTTTCATACTACAAACCTTATCTTACACCTTTTAAACATTATTCTTGTATTTCAATTAATTTATTTACTAACCCGCAAAACAGGAGCTTCAGCAATAGCAGCATTATTTTTTGCAATACATCCTATGCACGTTGAATCTGTTGCATGGATTTCTGAACGAAAAGATGTTCTTTATTCTCTGTTTTATCTTGGAGCATTGATAACATACATTTATTATATAAAAAACAAAAAAAATAAGTATCTGATTTATTCCTTACTGCTATTTGTCTTTTCATTATTATCAAAATCAATGGCTGTAACAATGCCTGTGGTATTAATACTTTTTGATTATTATTATAAAAGGAAATTTAATCGTAAAATTATTATTGAAAAAATACCATTTTTTCTTTTATCTGTTGCCTTTGGTATAATTGCTGTCTTATCACAAAAATCCGGTGGAGGAATATATGAAATGCCTTTATTTACTTCATTTGACAGAATTTTTATTGTAAGTTATGCTATAATATTTTATATAATAAAAATGTTTTTTCCTTTTAATTTATCTGCATTACATTATTATCCTGTTAAAACAAACGGACTCTTACCTATTGAATATTATATTGCTCCTGTTATTATTTTATTAATAATATTTTTGATACTAAAAATCAATAAGACAAATAAGTTGAAAAAGGACTTGGCTTTTGGATTAATGTTTTTTTTGATAACTATTTCTTTGGTATTACAGATAATTCCTGTTGGGCGTGCTATCACAGCAGAAAGATATACTTATATTCCATATATAGGTTTATTTTTTATAATAGGACAATGTTATACTCTTATAAATGACAAAAAAATTTCGCGTAAAGCAATAAAAATAAAATCTTATTTATATGTTGTGCTTATAATCTATATTATATTTTTTTTATATACAACATACAACAGAAACAAAGTATGGAAGAATGGAACAACGCTATTTTCAGATGTTATAAAAAAATATCCTTCCAGACCTTTTGGCTACTGGGCTTGCGGAATTGCCAATGCTAAAACTTACAACATTTATGAAGCTATTGATAACTATGATAAAGCTATCAAATTAAAACCTGATTATATTAATGCCTATGTTGACCGCGGAAATGCTAAATCTGATTTGAAAAAATATAAACAAGCTATAAATGACTATAACAGAGCTATAGAACTGGATTCTAATTATTTATCAGCATATCTGAACAGAGGAGTTGCCAAAGGTATTTTAAAGGACTATAAAGGAGCAATAAACGACTTTAATAAAATTATAAAAATAGATGCTGACAATGCTGATGCATATTATAATTTAGGAATCTCAAAACTGCAAATAAATATGAGAAAACAAGCATGCGAGGACTTAAAAAAAGCAGATGAATTAGGGTCAGCACATGCTGCTGAAATTATTAATATATATTGTAATTATGTCAAAGATTGATAAATCATTCTATTTATGTGATGATGTTGTGCTTATTGCAAAAAAATTATTAGGTAAATATTTATATACTAAAATTGATGGAGATATAATAACAGGAGGCATTATTACTGAAACAGAAGCTTATGCCGGTGCAAAAGACAAAGCATCTCACGCTTATAACAACAGAAGAACAAAAAGAACAGAGATAATGTTTCACCAAGGTGGGGTATCTTATGTATATCTTTGCTATGGAATGTATCCTTTATTTAATGTTGTAACAAATAAAGAAAATATTCCTGATGCAATACTCATACGAGCTATTAAACCAACAGATGGAATTGATACGATGCTAAAAAGAACAAATAAAACCAAAATATCAGAAAATTTTACTAATGGACCGGGAAAATTGGCAAAAACTCTTGGAATAAAATGTGAACATTCTGCATTGAACCTGACAGGGAATATAATATGGCTTGAAGACAAAAAAATAAAAATCAATAAAAATAATATTATAGCTAAAACACGAATAGGCGTTGACTATGCAGGTAAAGATGCTCTGTTGAATTACAGATTTATTATTGAAATATAGATATACTTTCTATTGTTGAATGGCTATTGGCTATTAGCTTTTGGCTTGTAACTTGAAAATTATGAATTATGAGTTTTGTGCCTTTGTGCCTTGAAACTGGAAACTCTAAACTCTAAACTGGAAACTCTATGACATATACATATAAATATCCAAGGGCTGCCTTAACAGTTGATATGCTCATTTTTTTAAAAGAAGCTAACGGATTAAAAGTTTTGCTTATTCAACGGGGCAGACCTCCTTTTGAAGGACAATGGGCTTTTCCCGGTGGTTTTGTTAATATTGATGAAACATTAAAACAAGCTGCAAAACGCGAATTAAAAGAAGAAACAGGTTTGGAAAATATAGAATTAACACAATTTTATACTTTTGATGCAATCAACCGCGACCCGCGACATAGAACAATATCAGTTGTTTATTATGGATTTGCCAAATCAGATAATATAAAAGTAAAAGCTGATGATGATGCACGAGATGCTAAATGGTTTTTTGTTAAAAATATACCTGATTTGGCTTTTGACCATAATGATATTTTGAAGATGGCTTTGGAAAAAATTATGAATTATGAAATTCAAAATGCCTAAAATGAACTAAAATTCAAAAATGCCTACGAATAATTATTGACCAATATAATGACTATAAATAACTTGATACTTGGAACTTGAAACTTGAAAATTATGAATTATGAGTTATGAACTTTGTGCTTTGAACTAAAAACTTGAAACAAAAATTATAAAAATATTAATAATACTACTGGATGATTATTTTTTGGACAACTGCATTATTTGTTGTTTATATTTAAAAATCTTTTTATTCTTGTTCTTGCTTTTCTTTTTTACCAAAGGTGTAGCGAAGTCCGAGGTTAAAAGAATTAAAACACGTTTGGTAGTCCCGTGAATTTGTGCCAATAAATTTATTATAAAATAAAAAATTGCAAGTTAAATCAGAATTAACCAAGAGTTCAAGTTTATCATTCAATTTATAATTTACTGACACAGATGTTTTAACTGGAATACCATAAAAATTATTTTCAAAAGGATAAATATCATATAAACATTTAGAATGAATTTGCTCAAATCCGCTTCCTGCTGCTAATCTAATATCAAACTTTTTCCATTTGGCTAATATTGCATTGACGTTTAGTGTGGTTGTCCAAAGAGTAGCTCTGTTATTAGTTCTTTTGTTAAACATTTTTGCATAATTCTGATTGATTGAAAACATAATCCGATTATTTAACTGATAATATATTACAAAATTCAAATTTTCTTTTCCTTGAAAATAATAAAAATATTGATGCCTGCCTGATAACTTGCTGGCAAATAAGTTAATTGCTTTTGTTGAAAAGATGCCACCGTTTAATTCAATACTTAATTTATCTAATAAAGAATTATTTTGAGCAAAAACACCTGTTGATATTAATAACAGACATATAATTAAAATATTTTTTTTCATTGTTTAATTATTTTATGATTATAAATAATATTATTTGAAACAAATTTAACTAAATAAATTCCAGCGGGATAATCAGACAAATCTATTTCAAAATCATTTTTTGTTAACTTTTTATTTAATATTGTATTTCCAAGATAATTGAATATGGTTATTTTACCAGAAACATTATTAGAGTTAAAATGAATATAAAAAACATCTTTTGAAGGATTTGGATAAATATTCACCAAATTTGAGGGGTTGGTAATGTCTTCATTAGTTATGTTATTTTGATTAAATCCAGAGAGATACTGATCTGATTTGGATAGGTTTTTATAATTTGTAAAATTGCATATTATAGGGCAAGGAATAATTTCAGCAGTAAAATCAGCACCATCTTCGGTTTCAAAATTTTCTAATACTATTTCATTGTAAGCTCTGTAATGTACTATATCACCATCTGCTATGGTTATTGGCTGTGGACTGCTAATTATTGTTCCTGCAACAGGATTATAAAATTTATTATACTGATAAAAAAAAGGACCATATTTATAATGTTGATAAACGGTTAAAAAAGATTCGCAATTTATTGCACGTGAGAGATATATAATGACTTTTTGAGAATATGGAAAGCCACAATCGCCAATTCGATAATAGCCATCATCGTCACCATTCCATCCAAAATTAAAATGAAATTTTTTTCCAAATAATGGCTTTTTATATCCATCACAAACAAATGCATGTCCTCCATCACTACTTAATCCTGTATATAAAATTGGTCTATTATATTCTAATTCGTTACACAAAATATCTTTCCAGTCATTAATACCGTAGTCGCTTCTATTTTTTACTACAGCAGTTGAATAATAAAAATCATTTTTCAAAGCAAATAGGATTTGGTCAATTGTGTTAGTTCCTGATTCATCACAACCATAGTAAGCAGTATCCATATAAGCATGCATTTTATCGCCAAGATTTCGCAACAGGTTTGCAATTTCTTTTTTATATTGAGTATAATTAGGTTCATTTGCATCCAATGTATTTGGCATTTTTGACCAGTCAAAAATATCACAGTTTGGATACTGCTGGTATTTGATAATTTGTCCTGCTGCCACAGCAGGACATCCTGCCTTTGTATGTTCACAAATATCTGGAGGAGTACCTGAAGGGGCATAATAATTATAAGCATAAGGGTCATTTCCTGTATTAGATGAGCTTTGTCCCCATTTTGTAGTTATTAAGGGGTCAACTACTACACTTTTTTCTTGTTTATATTTTTCTAAATTATTATTTATTAAATCGTTCCATATTTCACTGTAATTAATGTTTTCTTTATTAATGTAATTTTTATTTTTAATTTCATAAATATATAAATCATATTGTTCTAACCAAAAACTTACATTTGGGGGAGTAAATTCAGAATATGAATGTTCGTCGGAATAGGCTAATACAGGGTCTGCTCTTTTATCAGAAGATACAATTACCCAGTCATTATTTTTAAATACAATTGTTGAATAGGTTAATGTGTTTTGATAATAATGATATTTTTGAACTTTAATGATTTTTTTATTATAGTTATTGTCTGTAATAAAATTGTAAAAATTTAATCCTGCTTTTTGTATTATTTTTTTATTTACCGGTTGTGCATATCCATTGTAAATAGTTAAAAATATTAAAATAAGATATGTAAATATTTTTTTAAACATTTTTTTATTTAGTTATATAAATGGAATCTGTTGTAGCAACAAATTGATTGTCATAAATATCTGTAATTTTTACAGTAAAACAATAATAATCTGAAGTATCCGGAGGATTTTTTAAAAACAAATACTTTGGGGAATAACCTAACTCTTCTCCAATAAGTGAACTTGAATGGATATATCCATCAATTTTTTGTCTATATATGTAAAAGACAGTTTTATAATAATAATAATTGTAATTATTAGAGTAAGCTTTTATATCTATATCCTTAATAACATTAATAAAATATGGTATTTCAATTGCTCCGTTGGGTATGCCTAGACCAGGTATAAGACTATTTTGAACATCTTCGCCTACTAATAAACCTTTAAAATTTAATTTTATTGTGACATCAGAATATTTACAAGTGTCATTACCGGAAGTAATTTCTGCTTTCATATCTGTCAGGATATATTTGTTCAGAATGTAGATAGGTTTTATTTCTTCTTTTTTACAAGAAAAAGACAAAACTATTATTCCTGTAACTAATGTAATATATTTTATTATTTTCATAATATAAATTATTTTATTTTGTTTTCTAATTGTTTTATTCGTTTATTTTGTTATATAAATGGAATCTGTTGTAGCAACAAATTGATTATCGTAAATATCTGTTATTTTTATAGTAAAATAATAATAATCTGAAGTATCCGGAGGATTAAATAAAAAGAAATATTTGGGAGAATAACCTAACTCTTCTCCTATAGATAGTGAATATGCTGGGCATCCTAATTCCAACTCATCATATATGGAAAAAGGATTGTTATTATTAGAATAAATTTTCACATCTTTAATAACATTAATAAAATATGGTGTTTCAATTACTGTTGGGTCCACTCCGAGATGTACACTGTTTTCAACATCTTCACCTACTAATAAACCTTTAAAATTTAATTTTATTGTAACATCAGAATATTTACAAGTATCATTATTAGAAAAAATTTCTGCTTTCATATCTGTCAGGATATATTTGTTCAGGACATAGGTAGCAGTAAGTCCAATACCACCATAAAAAATTTCTTCCTTTTTACAAGAAAAAGACAAAATTATTATTCCTGTAACTATTGTAATATATTTTATTGTTTTCATAAGAGTTATTGTTTAAGTTTGTTAATTTGTTTTTGTAAATCAATGATATATAATGTAAGGTCTTCTATTTTTTTAAGAAGTTTCATATTCATTTCTCCCAAATCTATTCCATTTTCAAGCACCTGATTTTCTGTTGGCATATCAGGAAGATGTTTATTTTGTTTTATATACTTTTCTAATTCCGGTAATGATTGCAGTTTATAATCCTTATCAAAAACATAATCACACCATCCATTTAAATTATTTGCCTTTATTTTACATCCTCTTATTGTTCCGCGAACATCTAAAAATACATTAGAATTAGCATCAAAAAAGAAAGACATAGGATATTCAGCAGGTTGAGTATCATCTGTTGCATCTGACATTATCCAATACCAACCCGAGGTAGTTTGTCCAAATCCTAAATATTTTCCATGAGTGCTGGATGCATCCGTTGTTCGCCAAGCACTGCCAAGAGGTGTAGCAAGAATAACGTGCCAATTCTCACTGGTCCAAAACACAGAAGGATTTTCAATTTGTATATTTCCATCAAAAACATGCAATTTGGTTTGTGGATTATTGGTTCCTATGCCTGTATTTCCATTTCCATATACAACGAAATTTTCTTTGTTTTTATTTTCTGCCACAAAAGCTTTTGTATTATCTTTGCTTACTTTGGCTTTTATTGTATAGCCATTAGTATTATTATAGTTTGTTACTATAATTCCATTCTGCTTTAATGCAAATATGTTTAGCTTTGCTTCATCATTATTTGTACCTATGCCGATATTCCTATTTGGAAATATTGAAAAACTTGTGCTTCCATTTATCTGAAACATCATATTTGCCTTTTCCTGCAAATTGATAAAAGCATTCTTATCTTTTAATCCGATAAGTAAACCATCATGTTTATCTTTTCCTGTTGTAAAGTTTGTGATTTGTATTGCATTATAAGCATAAGAAGTTGCAAGGTTTATACCTCTTACAGAAGTGTTATCACTTGGGGAGCTAATATCATTTGGATTTATCATTTCACTGGAATGGATATGCAAAGTATGTTGAGGATTTTCTAATCCAATACCAAATTTACCATCTGGCATTAGCCGCATACGCAACTGATTGTTTGTTACAAAATTGATGGGCATATCATTATCAGAACCAAGTCTAGACATCTCAGTCAAGTTTGAATTTCCTGATATATCCCAAAAATCACCTACTGGTTGTGAAAAAGATTTTTTCACATAGAATAAAAATAAGAAAATAATACATAACACAATAGTCGTTTTGACACTATTTATGTATGTGTGTGTGGACACACATGAATAATTTTTTATTATCATAATTTTTTTTTAAAGGATTAAAATTCAATTACAAAATACAAAGATATAACTTTTTTAGATAATGACATAAAATATTATGATAAAAAATATTATTAATTATGTGCTTCGTGCTTTGAACTAAAAACAAAAATCCTGATACTGAAAAATTATGAGTCAGTCAGAATATTAATTACTTATTTTTAAGTGTAAGACCAAGAGATTTTCCTTTTTTGAGCATAAATGTATAAGCATCTTTATAGTTATTTTTAATTTCTCCATCAAGGATAGCTTCTCTGATAGCATTTTTTATTATACCTACTTCCCTGCAAGGATTTAAGTCAAAAGCTTTCATAATATCACTGCCTGATACAGGTGGCTGCCAATTTTTTATTTTATCTTTTTCTTCTATTTCTTTTAGTTTAGCACGCACTGTTTGGAAATTTTTAAGATATTGTCTTACTCTTTCAGGATTTTTAGAAGTAATATCAGCATCACAGAGCGACATTAGGTCATCTATATCGTTTCCTGCATCAAAGAGTAATCTTCTGATAGCAGAGTCAGTAACCTGATCTTTTGATAATATAAGTGGTCTGTGGTGAAGTGAAACGAGTTTTTGCACATATTTCATTTTCTCATTTAAAGGTAATCTTAATTCTTTAAATATAAGAGGTGTCATTTTAGCTCCAAAAAACTCATGTCCATGAAAAGACCATCCAACAGACAAACTAAATTTTTTTGTTAAAGGTTTTGCTATATCGTGTAATATTGCTGCCCATCTAAGCCATAGATTGTCTGATTTTAAAGCAATATTATCTAATACATTAAGTGTATGATAAAAATTATCTTTATGTTTTTTGCCATTAATTACATCAACACCATATAAATTATATAATTGAGGAAATATTATTTTAAGAAGTCCTGTATCAAAAAGTAATTTGAATCCTATAGAAGGTTTATCAGCAAGTATTATCTTATTTAGTTCTTCAGAAATTCGTTCTTTTGATACAATATTAATTCTGTCAGCATTTTGTTTTATAGCAGAGAGAGAATTTTGTTCTATTTCAAAGTTTAGTTGCGTTGCAAATCTTATAGCTCTTATCATTCTGAGCGGGTCATCAGAAAATGTTATATCAGGATTGAGAGGAGTTTTAATAATTTTGTTTTCAATATCTTTTAATCCGTTAAAAATGTCAATAATCAGACAATTGCCCGATTGATTTTTATCTGTATTATTCTTTTGTAATTGAATAGCAAGTGTATTAATAGTAAAATCTCTTCGTTTCAGGTCATCTTCCAAAGTGCCGTCTTCAACAAAAGGTTTTCTTGAGTTAGTTTGATAAGATTCTTTTCTTGCTCCCACAAATTCAATTTTAACATCTTTGTATAAAAACATTGCTGTCCCAAAATTTTTAAAGATGCTTATCTTTGTATGCTCTCCTGTTTTTTCTGCAACTTTTTCGGCAAGGTCAATGCCTTTGCCAACAGTAACAATATCAATATCATTTGAAGGACGATTTAATATAATATCTCTGACGTATCCGCCTACAACATAAGTTGGCTTATTAGTTTCTTCTGCAACTTCTGCTATAATTTTAAATATTGGATGTGTAAAAAAAATTTTCAAAGGTCTTTGTATTTTAGTAACAACTATTTTTGCTATTGCTAATTAAATATAGTTTATTATTGTTGAAAAATTGAAAAAAATGTAATGATTGAATTAATAGGGCTCTTCGGTATTTTTTATGGATAAAGAAATATGTTAGGTGTATATGTATATAAGGGTATAAGGCATAAGGGTATAAATTGGATAACTTATTTTTTTTTATATCCCTTATATCCCCTATTTCCTTTATATACTTATTTCCTTATAACATTTTTTCCACACATTTTACCGAAGAACCATTAATAGTCATTAATTTGTCATTAATAACTAAAATGACGGCAAAGCCAAATGACAGTGAGCGTAGCGAACAAATAACTATGAATGACTGTAATCTATTACGGTTCTACTGAGCTTGCCGAAGTGCAAAGTATAAAACAGGTTTTAGCACATATTTAACCTCTTATAATACTAAATTCTCCATCTTTTTCTATTTTTACTATTGTTGAATGTCTAAATTGTTTAATCTGTCGGTCTTTTATATCTACAACATAGTCAACGTTATTAATGATTTCCTGTGATATTTGGCTAAAAACAATAGGTTCCGGTTCGCCTGATATATTTGCTGATGTAGATACTATTGGTTTATCAAAAGATCTGATAAGTTTTTGACAAAATTCATCTTTTGTTATTCTTATTGCAACACTTCCATTATCAGCTATTAGGTCTTTGGCTAATTTTTTAGCGTTAGGAAAAATTATTGTTAAAGGTTTATCAAAGCTATTAATCAGCTCAATAGCAATTAAGTGTATTTCTTTTAGATATGAAGTTAATCTTTGGTATTTATCAAGTAAGACAATAAGATTTTTGTCTTTTGTTCTTTTTTTTAATTTATATATTTTTTTAACAGCTTTATTATTAGTTGCATCGCAACCAATTCCCCATATTGTATCAGTAGGATATAGTATTGTTCCTCCTGCTTTTAATACCTTTGTAGCTTTAATTATCTCTTCGTTAATCATTTCTTTTTCCATTGCATTTTTATTATTTAATATAGAATTGCGAAATTTAAATAATTTATTTTATAAAAAAATTAAATTTTATTTTATTTTTCATTTGAAATAAAAAAAAATGTTTTATAATATCAAAATTAAATTTATGTTGTTGATTGTTAATTGTTAATTGTTAATTGTTAATTGTTAATTGTTAATTGTTAATTGTTAATTGTTAATTGTTAATTGTTAATTGTTAATTGTTAATTGTTAATTGTTAATTGTTAATTGTTGATTGCTGATTGCTGATTGTTGACTGCCGACTGTTGACTGGTAATTAATTATATTTTAACTTTACATTTATATACCCTCCTTTTATTATCCAGCAAAGTTCATCGCAACTATATATTTTTTTGGTTTTTATTTTATCGCCATCAACAGCCACAATAGTTTTATCATTAACTTTATACCGAGCTGTTACTGAATAATATTTGTTTATTGGCACATCAATATAATAATCTTCAGATCTTGCAGTATCTGTAAATTCAATATCATTGTCTTCAATATTATTTTTGTAAATGACAATGGGAACTTTGGGATTTTCATCATTGATAGTTAATTTAATTATTAGTTCACCTGTGTCAGGTTTGATTGTGTAACATTCGGAGCAGTCAGTGCTTTTCATATCACATTTGTCGCATGAATTTATCCCAATTAATAAGATTAAAAGTAATGCTATATAATTTTTTTTCATTTTTTTTGTATCTTTAACAAGACAAAAGTTTTTAGTTCTCAGTTTCTAATTTCAAATTTCAATTCGTAATCCGTAATCTGTAATTCATAATTCATATGTATTATCCTCCTATGTTATAAAAAGTATTTTTATTACTTATTGTTCCATATTCAGGTTTCTTCATTACAGCTTTTTTTATTGCTTTTTCTGCTCCCAATTTTCTGACATCAAAAGCAATATCATTAAAAAGGCAAGGTTTAATCATGCCATTAGCTGTTAATCTTATACGATTACAATGTTTACAATCTCCGCCTGTTCCATTTTCAACTTTCCAAAATTCTCCTGTCTCAAGATTCATCTGCCGTATAAAACGTAGTTCCAAATCATTTTCTTTACAAAATTTAGCAACTAATTGTGCATCAACTTCTTTATGCGATTTTTTTACAACACAATTAATTTTAACAGGAAGCAACTTTGCTTTTTTAGCTGCTTCAATACCTTTAAATGCCCTTGTTATATCTCCTAATCGTGTTATCTCATTATATTTTTTTGGATCTGTTGTATCAAGGCTAATATTAACTCTGTTTAATCCTGCATCAGCAAGAGGTTGAGCAAATTTATCCAAAAAAGTTCCGTTACTTGTCATTGCAAAGACATTTATTCCTTTAATTTTAGCAATCATATATACCAGATTTACAATACCTTTACGCACCAAAGGTTCTCCGCCAGTAATACGAACTTTATCTATACCTAAATTTACAGCAATTTTTACTATATTTGTTATCTCTTCAAAACTTAATATTTTGCTATGATCTATTAATTTTATTCCGTGTTCAGGCATACAATAGACGCATCTCAGATTACATCTGTCAGTTACAGATACGCGTAAATAATTTATTCTACGATTAAATTTGTCTAACATTTACAATTTCTCCTTTTTTTAAAATATTTTCATCTTTTTGTATAAAAATAATACCATCAGCATAAGATAATGAATTGAGGTGAGCAGAACCATGATATTCTACAGGCATAACAGTTTCTTCCTTAGTAACTGTTACAGGAATAAAGGACTTTCTTGTTACATTTTTACGTTTATATTCAACAGCCATTGGTAACTTAACATAAAATGGTGAATAGTTAAAATCCATCATTTTATATAAAAAAGGTTTTGCTAATAGCTCAAATTGTAAAAATGAAGATACAGGATTACCCGGTAAGCCAAAAAATGTTTTATTTTTTGCTATTCCAAAGCTGGTAGGTTTCCCCGGCTTTACAGCAACTTTATCAAAAAGTATTTTTATATTAGTTTTTTTCATGATTTCAAGGACAAAATCAAAATCTCCCATTGAAACACCACCTGTTAAAATTAAGACATCATTATTATGCAAAGCTTTTAAGACGGTCTTGTATATTGCATCTTTTGAGTCCTTTGTAATGCCAAAATAATTGGGTATAGCACCAACTTGTTGTATCTGTGCAATCAACTGATAAGCATTGCTATTTCTTATTTGTGATAATTCCGGTTTTTGATTTGGTTCAACTAATTCGTCTCCTGTAGAAATAATTCCAACTTTTGGTTGTCTTATCACAAAAGTTCTTATGCAACCAACAGTAGCAAGCATAGCTATATGCTGTGCTTTTATCTTTGTGCCTTTTTTTAAAACAATTTCACCTGATTTCACATCCTCATTTTTATGAATAATATTGTCATTTGTATGATCTTTTGTATAGCAAACTTTATTATCATCTGTCTTTTTTGTATATTCAACCATTAATACACAATCAGCACCATGTGGAAGCATAGCACCGGTCATTATTTTTGAACATTGATTTTCGGAAATATTTTTTTTAGGGATTTCTCCTGCACGTATGGTCTCTACAACTGTAAGTTCTTTTTTAATATCTTTTCTGCGACAGGCATATCCATCCATTGCTGACTTAGTAAATGGAGGTATTTCTATATCTGAAACAACATCTTCGGCAAGCACTCTGTTTAAAGAATTTTTAAAATCAATTTGTTCTTTTTCAAGAGTATATGCTGAATTCATTACAATATCATAAGCTTGCTCAAATAAAATCATAATTTTTTGTATTTATTTATATGTTTGCCGTAACAAATTAACAATTTTACTACATTTAGACTTCTTAAATTTTCATAAATTTTCTTGCTAAAATTATACCTTTTATTATTGTAATAATTTTAAATCATCAAATTTTAAAAAAAAAATTAACTATTTTTCTCTAATTTTAGATTTCTTAAAGTTCAATAAAAAAATATATTATTTTTGAACATTTTTTTTATCAATAACGAAAAATCCCGAAAGGGATTTAATTTTAATAACCACAGGTGCAACCTGTGGTATTTAACTAATCATATTAACATCAATCAGGCGGTTGCCTGATTGTAGCATAATTTATTATTCCTTTAACTCCGCATTGCATACGGAGTTATTAATATTTTTCCCCTTCGGGGAAATTATTTTTAATAAAAAAAAATGTTTTTCAAATAATTACTTTTTAATAACTCTAAATATAAAATGAGTAGTTTTATTTTGATATATTATATAATCACTTGATATTCTAATTGTTATCAGGCAACTGCCTGATTTTTTCACAAGCCCTAATCTAAAACAGCTTTAATTCCGGGCAGTTCTTTTCCTTCAATATATTCAAGTAAAGCTCCGCCACCTGTTGATATATAGCTAACTTTGTCAGCCATATTATATTTGTTTATTGCAGCAGCAGAATCTCCGCCTCCTATTAATGAATAAGCTCCTTTTTTAGTGGCATCCGCCACGGCTTTAGCAATAAATTTTGTGCCGTTTTCAAATTCAGACATCTCAAAAACGCCCATTGGTCCATTCCATAAAATGGTTTTTGACTTCTCAATAACTTTTGAAAATTTATTACAGCTATCCTGTGCAATATCTAATCCCATCCATCCTTGCTCAATTTTATCAATTGGACATATTTTAACATTTGCATCATTGGAAAATGAATCTGCAACAATACTATCTGTTGGAAGATAAATATTTACTTTCTTTTTTTTTGCATGCTTCATAATATCTTTGGATAAATCAATTTTATCCTCTTCTACCATTGAGTTGCCAATGTTTCCTCCCAAAGCTTTAATAAAAGTATAAGCCATTCCTCCGCCAATTATTATATTATCTGCTCTGTTCATTAACTGTTCAATAACAAGTATTTTCCCTGAAATTTTAGCTCCGCCTAATATTGCTGTAAAAGGATGTTTTGCATATTTAAGCACTTTATTAATATTGTTTAATTCCTTGTTTATCAAATATCCAAACATCTTATTATTAGGAAAAAAATCGGCAATAACAGAAGTAGAAGCATGAGCACGATGAGCTGTGCCAAAGGCATCATTAACATAAACGTCTCCAAGAGAAGATAATTTTTTTGCAAAGTCCTGATTACCTTGTTTCTCTTCTTTATAAAAACGTAAATTTTCCAGTAAAAGAACTTCTCCGGATTTAAGTTTATTAGAAATATCTCTGGCTTTATCACCAATACAATCATCAGCAAATTTTATTTTTGTATTAAGCACATCTGATAAATACGGAACTAAATGTTTTAAAGAATATTTTTCTTCATATCCTGATTTTGGACGGCCAAGATGAGACATAAGAATTACTGCTCCTCCATCAGAACGTATCTTGTTAATACTCGGAATAGCAGCATTAATCCTTGTAGCATCAGTAATATTATACTTTTCATCTAAAGGAACATTAAAATCTACTCTTATCAAAGCCCTTTTATTTTTAAAATTATAATTATCAATAGTATTCATAATATTATATAATTTATTCATTAATTATAAAAATGCAAAAATAATAAAATAGAACAAAAATAACGTCAAATATCATCAAACGTCAAGCATTTTTTATTTATTAATCAAAATTTTTCTTAACATATTAAGTGCTGTCAGAGTAGTTTTAATAATATTTCTTTCACGATTTTCGCCAAACAGATATTTTTTTGCTATAATTTTTTGAGGAGATGCAATAGCTATCCATGTTGTCCCTACAGGTTTTTTTGACGAACCACCAGTTGGTCCTGCTATTCCGGAAGTTGCTATAGCATAGTCAGTATTAAATTTTTTTTGAACATTTTTAACCATTTCAGTAATAACTTCTTTACTAACAGCACCTTTTTCAGCTATAATTTGTGAGTTTACATCAAGTATATTAATTTTTATCTCATTGGAATAAGAGACAACAGAACCCTTAAAATACTTGGAACTTCCCGGCACACTGGTAATTTTATGTGCTATATATCCTCCTGAACAACTTTCTGCTATTGATAATGTTTTATTATTTTTTATTAATAAATTTCCAATAATTTCTTCTAATTTATCATTGTCATATCCATAAATATATTCAGGTATAATGTTTTGTAAATATGATATTTGTTTATTGATTTCAATAAATAAATTTTCTTTATTATTTCCTGTTGCACTTAATCTTAATCTTACAATACCCGGTGATGGCAGATAAGCAAGTTTAATATATGGAGGCAGATTATTTTCCCAGTTTTCTATTGTTTTAAATAAAAAAGATTCTGCAATACCTTGTGTTAGAATTGTTTTGTGTATAATAGTTTTGGTCTTGAAACATTTAAGCAAATCAGGGATTACAAAATTGTTTATCATTGGTTTCATTTCAAAAGGCACTCCTGGCATTGACACAAATATTTTTTTATCTTTTTCAAACCACATTCCCGGAGCAGTTCCATTAATATTTCTTATAACAATACAATTTTCAGGCACTTCAGCTTGTTTCCTGTTAGGTTCTGTCAGATTAAATCCTCTTATTTTGAAAAATTTTTTAATATCATTAAAAATCTGGTTGTTAAAAACTATTTGTGTATCAAAATATTCGCAAAGAGTTTGTTTTGTTATATCATCTTTTGTCGGACCTAATCCACCTGTAATTAATATTATATCAGCACGGGATTTGGCTTGATTAAGAGCAGCGATGATATGTTGCTTGTTATCAGAAATTGTTGTAATTTGATATACCTCTATTCCTGCCATATTAAGTTGTTTGGCAATCCACGAAGAATTGGTATTGACAACCTGACCTATTAATAATTCATCACCAATATTTATTATTTCTGCTTTCATAATTATTTTTATTTTTACCTAATATGGACAAGCCAGAATCAATATTTAGAAACTATATTAGAAACTTTTCCAAAGTTTTAAACTTTGGAAGAGTTAATATTTATTAATATTATAATCAGAGACGCCGTGTCATATCAGTCGGGCTATATTGTTATAAAAATTTTCATCAGGCAACTACCTGATTAATTAGATATTAAAAAAATACATATAAATTTGTTATATAAAATAAGAACTCAATACATTTTTTATACAAAAAATTATTACTTTTGCTAAAAAAATAAAATATGAAAAATTATATCATTAAACAATCGGTAAATATATTATTAATTATTTTAATATTATTTAGTATTACTGTTTATGGTCAGGAAAAAAAGAATACTTCAAATTATAAATTTAAAAAAGAAAATCTTTTTACAGGCGGCGGTTTAGGACTTCAGTTTGGAACAGTAACACTTATTGATGTTTCTCCTATTTTGGGCTATAGAATAAATGATAATTTTGCTGTTGGCATTGGTGCTACTTACAAATATTATAAGGATAGCAGATATGATTTTTCAACAGATATATATGGAGGAAATGTTTTTGCAAGGTATTATATCTTTGATAATATTTTTGCACATGTTGAATATGAGTTGTTAAGTATAGAATCAAACTTATATGACCCTCGTATCACTCAAAATGTAGAACGTGTTATTGTATCAAGTTTTTTGGTTGGCGGTGGATACAGACAATGTATAGGAGGCAATTCATTTATTAATCTATCAATATTATGGAACCTGAATGAATCTATATACTCTCCTTATGAAAATCCAATTATAAGAGTAGGTGTTGATATCGGATTATAAATCTTTATCATCTTTAATTTTAATTTAAAATTAAACTGATATTACCTATTGCTTTTGAATTAAGAATGTTTAAAGCTCTTGAATAAGAAAGTATATTATTTATTACATTTTTACCGGGTGAAACATTTATACTATTTAGAGCATCTTTTACTTTTAGTATTGACTTATATTCTGTATTAAGTTTTTGATTTGATTTAATGGTCTTAGAAATCAAATTTTTATTTATACTATCAGTTTCATTATAAGTAAAAAGTATTAAGTCATTAAGTGTGTAATTTTTTTTCATAGGCATTATAATTTTATATGATTTTATAATGAAACGAAAAAATATTATAAATATTATAAAAATATTTACACTTTTTTCAGAAAAAATTTACACTGACAGGGATATATTTTTTTCAGATATTAATTTTCGCAGGTTGATAAGAGCATAGCGCATTCGTCCTAATGCAGTGTTGATGCTCACATCAGTTTGTTCGGCAATTTCTTTAAAACTCATATCAGCATAATGTCGCATAATTAACACTTCTTTTTGTTCAACAGGTAGTAGTTGGACTAATTTTTTTACGTCATTATGTATTTGTTCTGTTACTATTTTATTTTCAATAGGTTCATCATATACTTTTATTGTATTAAAGATGTCATAGTCATCTTTATTTTCAACAGTTGGTATTCTGTTTGATTTTCTAAAATAATCAATGGTAAGATTGTGAGCTATTCGCATAACCCAAGGCACAAACTTGCCTTCTTCGTTATAAGAGCCAGCTTTTAGAGTATTAATAACTTTTATAAAAGTATCCTGAAAAATGTCATCAGCCAATTGTTTATCTTTAACAATTAGCAAGATATAGACAAAGATTTTCTTTTTGTGACGAAGGATGAGTTTCTCAATACAAGATTCATCGCCGATTAAATATTGCTTAATTAGTTTTTCGTCACTAATTAAATGGGTGTTCATAACAACCTCCCTTTTTTATGTTAATATTAAGTAAAAGGGTAAATATTTAATCTATAATAAATCCTCCTGTAATTTTATGGTTAGTATTTTATTTATTTAAAGCAGATAATTCTATTATTAATAGCAATTATGACACAAAAATACAACAAATATTATTTCTACGCAAATTTTTTTTAATATTTTTTTATTTATTTTTTATTTATTTAGAGCTTAATATCATTAAAAGCCACTGAAATTAAATGTTTTAGCGATTAAACTTTTTTTAATATTTTTTTATTTTTTATAAGTTTTTACTTTTATTGAATAATTTTTTGATAAAAAGTTCAATTATGACATAAACCAAGTATATTTCTACGCAAATTTTATTTTATAATTTTTTACTTTTTTTGTTTATTTAGAGCTTAATATTATTAAAAGTCACTGAAATTAAATTTTTTAACAATTATTTTTTTATATTACTTACTTTAGAAGCAATTTTTTTACTTTTATTATCTGATTATCTGATATTAGTTTAAGAAAATAAGTTCCCTGTGAAAAATCAGATAAATCTATTTGTTTAGTATAATTTTTTGGTATATTTTTTAAGTTTTCTTTATAAATCAGCTTTCCGTAAGTATCTACTATAGATAAACTAACAACATTATATTGTTTTGAAGTATTATTATTTATTAAGATAGTAAAAACATCTTTTGAAGGATTGGGAAATACATCAACGGTTATATTATTATTGTCAATATGAGCAATCTCACCGCAGATTTCAACAATAACAAACACAGAGTCAGATGCCTGACAGTCATTACTGTCGGTTACAGTAACAGAATAAAATTCAGAACTTATGCCAACCAATGCACCGTCAATTTTTAATGAATCAAGGTTTGAACTATCTGACCATTCATATATATCAAATCCTGTTCCTGCATATAGTATTACATAGCTATCATTACAAATAGTTACTGTATCTTGTCCCAAATCAACATAAGGCAAAGGATTAACAGATATTAAAATAGTATCAGAAGCAGCACAATTGTTTGTATCAGTTACCTGCACATAATAAGTTCCTGAAGTATGGACATCAAGGGTCTTATTTGTTGTGCTGTCATTCCATAGATATGATGAGCCGAAATTTTCTGCATCCAAAGTAAGAATATTACCATCACAAAAACCGGTGTCATTGCCCAAATCAACATAAGGCAAAGGATTAACAGATATTAAAATAGTATCAGAAGCAAAACAATTGTTTGTATCAGTTACCTGCACATAATAAGTTCCTGAAGTATCTACATCAAAAGTTTGATTTGTTGTGCTGTCATTCCATAAATATAAAGAGCCGGGATTTTCTGCATCCAAAGTAAGAATATTACCATTACAAAAGTTGGTATCATTACCAAGATTTACATTTGGCAAAGGATTAACAGATATTGTAATAGTATCAGAAGCAGAACAATTGTTTATATCAGTTACCTGCACATAATAAGTTCCTGAAGTATCTAGATCAAGAGTTTGATTTGTTGTGCTGTCATTCCATAAATATAAAGAGCCGGGATTTTCTGCATCCAATATCAAAATATTGCCATCACAAAGACCGGCATCTTGTCCTAAATCAATAACCGGTGATGAAACAATTATATTTATTGTATCATAGGCAACACAATCATAATTATCAGTTACCATTACATAGTAAGTTCCTGTTGTATCTGCTATAAAAGTTTGATTAGTGCTTGCATCCTGCCATAAGTAGCTGGTAAATCCTGCACCGGGATTCAGAATAATACTATCATTTTTACAAATTGTTGTATCATTACCTATAAAAACAGATATTGTGCATTCAGATAATTTTGCGATAAAAATATCATAAAAGCCATTATTTATCAAAGTATCAGAATAAAAACTGATAATATCACTTTGAAAATATCCTGTCATATACAAGTTTAGTGCATTTACGGCAATACCATTAGATGATTCTTCCTCATCACTTCCAACACTTTTAGCCCAGACAACATTTCCTGTTGGAGCATATTTTACAACAAACATATCATAACCTCCATTATTAGTTAAAACAGTTGAGCCAAAAGTAATACTTGAGCTATTAAAATTTCCTGATATAAAAATATTATTTGAAATATTTGTTGTAATACCAGTACCTTTATCCGTTCCACTATTTCCGGCATTTTTAGCCCATAAGGCAGTTCCGTTAGGAGCATATTTTGCAATAAAGACATCAGTATTAGGGTATCCATAAGTTCCGTTAATAGTTAAATTTATTGCTCCAAAAGATATATTATTACTTTCAAAATATCCTGTAAGGTAAATATTTCCAGATGTGTCAGCAGTAACACTTTTACCAATATCAGAGTCAGTATTTCCTGCTTTTTTAGCCCATAAGACATTGCCATCGGAATTGTATTTTACAAGAAATATATCATCCGAGCCGTTGTTATTTAATATTGTTGAACCAAAAATAATGCTGTCGCTTCTAAATTGTCCTGTTAAATATACATTATTTGATAAATCGCAGATAATATCATTGCCAGCATCTTCACCATTGACACCTACATTTTTTGCCCATATAATATCTCCGTCAGCACTATATTTAGCAAGAAAAGCATCACTACCGCCATTATTATTTATTAGAATAATTGTATCAAAAATGATGCTATCGCTTCTGAAATCACCTGTTATATAAACATTATCAGAAGTATCAGCAGTAACACTGTAGCTATGGTCATAGCTGTCTTTTCCGGCACTTTTTGCCCAAAGGACATTTCCGTCAGAGTCATATTTTGCAAGAAAAATATCAGCAGTTCCATTATTTATCAAAGTATCAGAATAAAAAATGATAGTATCACTTTGAAAATATCCTGTTACATATACATTGCCAGAGTTATCAGTAGTAACATTGCAACTATAATCATAATTATTTCCTCCGGCACTTTTAGCCCAAATAATATTTCCATTTGGAGCATATTTTGCAAGAAATATATTACGGAGTCCATTATTATTAATAGTTATTGAGTCAAATGTGATACTTGAGTTAAGAAAAGTTCCTGTTATATATACGTTGCCATCATAATCAGTAGCAATGCTTCTTCCCATATCATCACCAAAACTTCCTATATTTTTAGCCCATTCCCAATCAGGAATTTGGGCTTCGGATATTATACTTACACACATTAATAAAACTGTAAGTATGTAATAACATATTTTTTTTCTTAAAAAATAAGATAAGTAGTTAGATAGTTTCACAGTAAAAAGTATTAGTTTAAATAAGTTATAAAAAAAATTATAAAAATAGCATAAATTATTAACTTTTGAAATGGCTAAATTAAAAAAAAAATGCTCTATTCTAAAAAAAAAGAAGTGAATATTTAAGGCTCTTCGGTATTTTTTATGGATAAAGAAATATGTTAGGTGTATATGTATATAAGGATATAAGGTATAAAGGTATAAATTGGATAACTTATTTTTTTTTATATCCCTTATATCCCCTATTTCCTTTATATACTTATTTCCTTATAACATTTTTTCCACACATTTTACCGAAGAACCATATTTAATATATCCTTAAGATTCCTCATTCCAATCAGGCAGTTGCCTGAGAGGAATCTCATAGTATTTAGAAACGACTTTATCTGAATTTTTAAATTTAGTCAAACACTATTGGTTTTTTATAAAAGCATCTGTAATAATTTAATTAGTATCTTAATTATTCACTTCATTCGTGATATCGCTTCGCTAAATTGTTTTTTTGAATTTGTTATTTGGTGCTTTTAATCAGGCAACTGCCTGATGACGACATTACGAACAGACATTATTTAATGACAATTAATGACTATAAATGACTATAAATTATAACTGTTTATAGTATAATATAGTAAACATTTTTGACAAGCTAAATAGTTACATTTATTTATACTTTGATATTTCAAACAATTATTCCTCCGCCAACTATATCATCATCTTCATAAAAGACCGCTGACTGTCCCGAAGCAATAGCATATACATCTTTTTTAAAATTAACTTTTATAATGTCTTTTTCAACATTTAAAATGCTTAATGTTCCTTTGTTACGATATCTTACTTTTGTTATAACATTAATATTATCAGGTATTGATGAATATTTAACAGAGTTGAAATTTTTTACATATATCTGTTTTTTACTTATATCTTTTTTGTCAGCAAGTGTAATAGTATTTGTTTTTGGGTCAATTTTTTTAACATATAAAGGTCTTCCAACAGCTATATTCAGTCCTTTGCGTTGTCCTATGGTATAATAAGGATAGCCCTTATGTTTTCCCAGTATCTTTCCATCAACAGATATAAAATTTCCGTCAGCAAATTTTTTTTCCAATCCTGGTATTTTTTTATTTAAAAAATTGCGATAATCATTATCAGGTATAAAACAGATATCATAGCTCTCACGTTTTTTTGATAAATCATCAAAGCCGTTTTTATCAGCTATTTTTTTTATTTCTTCTTTATGATAATCTCCTAATGGCAATAATGTATTTTTAAGTTTTTCCTGACTTAAAGCCCAAAGCATATATGACTGGTCTTTATTTTTATCAACACCTTTGGATATTATATATCTGTTATTTTCATATCTGAGTTTTGCATAATGGCCGGTAGCAATAAATTCACAGTTTAGTTGTTTGGATTTTTCAATAAGTGCCTGCCATTTAATATAAGCATTGCACAATATACACGGATTAGGTGTTCTGCCTGCAAGATATTCATCAACAAAGTTATTGATTATCAGTTCTTCAAATTTTTTTCTTATATCTAAAGTATAATGAGGAAATTTTAATTTATCAGCAAATAGACGAGCATCTTTTATATAATCAAAATTATTGGTTTTTGTATCTTCGGAATTGTAATCACATATTTTTAAAGTTATGCCAACAACATCATATCCTTGCTTTTGTAATATTATAGCTGCTACAGAACTATCAATGCCGCCACTCATTGCCAGCAATACTCTTCCTTTACTTGTCATTGTTTTCTTCTGTTTTTTTAATATCTTTTATATTAATAATATCTTTATCCTCATTTTTGATAAAAATTTCTTCTTTTATCAGCTTTCCTTTTTCATAAGTTTTCTTTTTAGCAAGTTTGCCTTCCTCATTCAAAAAAGTCCATATACCTTGTTTAAGTGACCTTTCATAAATTCCTGATGTCATAACTATACCTGATGGATAATAAAATTTGAATTGACCATCTAAAAAATCATCTTTACAATATGCTTGTAATTTTATTGCTCCGTCAGTATAATAATATTGTTTCCATTCGCCACTTTTGAGATCATCTTTCCATGTTTTTTCATCACTTATCTTGCCGTTGGCATAATAAATTTTACATACACCATTTTTTTTGTCTTGTTTATAAAAATCTTCTGCTATTAAAATGCCTTTTTCATTATAATATTTCCACAGTCCATTTTTTTTATTATTAACATATAATCCTGAACCTTTTATTTTGCCATTAGCATAATAAAGTTTTGCTCCGGCTGTCTTGCCATTGTTTGAAAAAAATAATACAGCTTGTGCAAATCCTTTGGCATCGTAATATTTGAATGTATCAACAGGAATATTATTTTTAAAGGTTCCTTTATATTTCAGGATATTATTTTTATCATATTTTTCCCAATATCCTTGTTTTAAGCCATTTGGAGCAGTATAATTAGTATCTTTTGCTGGTGTGGACTGACTAAATACAGACATTGCCACAATAAAAAAGGTGTAAAAAAGGACTAAATATTTGATGTTATATATTTTCAAAATGTTATATATTTAAAATTATAAAAAAACATTATTGTCCAACTAAAATAGAACGCTAATGACGCTGATTATTTATGATTATATATGATTCTAAAAGTATTAATAATAAGCGAAAATCATTCTGACAAGTCGGAATAAAAAATCAGTGTTCTATTAAATAATCAGGCAACCACGTTCGGCTACTGACGAATGCCTGACCCAAAATTAATCTTTTATATTGATTTATGTGATATAATAAGGGTTTTATCAAATTTATCCCGTTGGATAATATCCTACGGGGTTAATAAATTTTTTGTCGGACAATGGTGTAAAAAAATATTTAGAAATTTTGCGAAAACTCAAACAAATCTTCAAATGTATAATTGATTATTGAGTGGTTTTCTCTTATTATCTGTAAATCACCAGATATAAAAACATTAATCATTTTCATTTTAGAGCCAAATTCCATATCAGTAATAGAATCGCCTATCATAACAGATTTTTTGAAATTTATTTCAGGATAATCTTTTTTTGCCTGTAAAGCCATACCAATGTTTGGTTTTCGCAAAAAACTGTTGTCTTGTTTTTTGAAAGGACAAAAATATATTTTGTCAATTTTGCCTCCGTATTGTTCAATTTTATCAATGGCTTTTTTATGTATATCAAGCAAATCGTCTTTTGTCATCAGACCTTTGCCTATTCCTTGCTGGTTAGTAATAATAAACATATTGCCAAATAATTTTGAAAGTTTTTTTATTGCTTTTAAAGCATTTGGCATAAATTCAAATTGCTCCCATTTTAATACATAATCATTTATAACTCTTTTGTTTATAACGCCGTCTCTGTCAAGAAACAAAGTCCATGATTTATCAATTTTCAGAACCTGAGTGCTTTTAGTATCAAAATTTTTTATATTCATTAATATTGTATCTATTTTGGAAACATTTCAGATTCAACTATTTCGCATAATATATGTCCAATTAATATATGAGCTTCCTGAATTCTAGGAGTATCATCACAAGGAACATTTATTAAATATTTACAGATATCTTTTATTTTACCACCTGTTTTTCCTGTCATTCCAATAGTAATCATTCCTGTTTTATTAGCAGCAATAACAGCATTAACAATATTTTTAGAATTTCCTGATGTAGATATTGCAATAAGTATATCATTTTTTTTGCCTTTGGCTTTTACAGCCCTTGAATAAATTTCGTCAAAGGAAAAATCATTGGCAACAGCAGTGATAAAAGAAGTGTTGGTATGCAAAGCTTCAGCAAACAACGGGTTTCTGTTATAATAAAATTTGCCTGAAAATTCAGCGGCTATATGTTGTGCATCTGCTGCACTGCCTCCGTTACCACATAATAATAGTTTGCCATTATTTTTAAAGGTATTAATAATTTCATCAGATATTTTTAAAATAGTATTGACCAAATCATCATCTTTCAAAAGCTTTTGTTTTACATCTATTGATGATTGTATAATATTTTTTATTTTCATTTTATTCATATCTTTATCAATTATTTAAAATAATCATAATTATCTGTTACTTTATTTTGTTCTGTTTCAACAACATCCTGAAATGCAATATAAATAGAGCAGTATGTAACAGGAATTGACACTAACAGACCTATTCCAAACAAAATCATACCTAAAATATTTATTAATGCCAGTATTAATATAAATCCGAATACAGCAACCCAATTTTTTGTAATTATTCTTCTGCTTATCTCCATAGCTTGCCAAAAGTCAAGTTTTTTAAAAATAACAAACAGAATACCAAAAGTATATGCAACAGCAAGATAAATGCCGGGAATAAGTAATAAGAAACAACCTGCTAAAATAAAAGTACTGGTAACCAAAGAATATATAAGCAGTTCTTTAAAATAATTAATACCTAAAAAGAAATCTTTAAATTCATATTTCTCCTGTTTATAAATCCTGTCTGCTATAAAATAAAATCCTGCTGTTAAAGGAACAAAAACAATGAAATTCATAACAACTTCTATACCAGGATTATGTATAAGACCTATAAATATTTGTAATAATAATATGAGTAAAGAAAATTGTACAAAACCTTTTATATTTTGTGTAAACAAATAAAATCCTTTGGTTATGTATTCTTTAGTATTAAATTCATATCCATTTTCTATTATATTTTTATATTTATTGTAGTTATATTTTTGAGTTGTCATTTTTTTCTAAATATTCAAATAATTCATTTATTCCTTCATATAAATTTGTTTCTGCTTTAAATCCAAGGTTTTTAATTCTTGAATTGTCAATAGTATATCTTTTAATATTTTTAAATTTGTTAGTATTGTCAGATATTGATTTATCAGGCAAATAAACAGATATTTTTTTATTATAACGTTTTTGATAAACATTTTTTACAATATGAGCCAGTTCTAATATTGTCAATGTACTTCCTGAAGATATATGGAATATATTATTTTGCAAATCACTGTTTTTTGTTTCTATTAATGTTTTAACAGCTTTTGCTATATCTTTAACATGAATAAAGTCCCTTAGCGGAGAGCCGTCAGATAATAATTTTATCTTTTTATCAAAAAAAGCTGTTTTACAAAGGTCATTGACTACGAGCCACCAGCAATTATTATCTTTAAATACAGGTGAGCCATAGCCATTTGAAAGCCGAATATTAATACATTTAGTATCAGTAGTATTATTATAAAAATTTACTATTTTTTCGCATAACAGATGTGTTAATCCATAATTATTTAATGGTTTTGGATGGAAATTTTCGTCTATATTTTTTTGTGGTATTTTGCCAAAGACCTGTTGAGTAGAAAAATAAATAAATTTTTCTACTCTTTTTTTTGTAAAAACATCAAGCAATTGCCATGCAGGCATAACATTTATTTGACTTATCACAGACGGACTATTTTCAGAATTTTTATGGTCAAGAGATATTAAATGAATGATAATATCATAATCTTGTTTTGTTAATTTACTAATTACTTTATTATCTCTTATATCTCCAACAATTATGTTATTTATTGTTTTTTGCCATTTATTCTGTTCTACTGGCTTTGGATAACAAAGAGCAGTAACTTTATAATTATTTTTGGCTAAATACAAAGATATATGACTGCCTAAATATCCTGAAGCACCTGTAACCAATATTTTTTTCATCTGTTTATATTTTTGTATTTTTGTATTATGTTCATATTCAGTTATTTATAAATATTGAATAATGAACACCGAATATCGAATGATGAATTTTTTGCTTCAAGTTTTATTTTTACTTCGTAATTCATTATTCCTTGTTAGATATTTGATATTTTTTTTGATATAATCATTCCCTTGTGTAAACCGGAGGTTTATGGGAATTTCATAATATTTATTTCTTAAAATTAGCAAGTTGAAAATAAAAAACTGATATATTTTCAAATTCAGATTATTTATCATCTGATTTTTGCTGAAAATTTTTATATTCCTTATTAATTCCTGCTAAGATTTCTTGTGTAATATCAAAATTTTTGTTAGCATATAATATACCGCTTCCTCTTGAGGAACCTAATATATAACTATAATTATAATTTTTGTTATATCGTTTTAAAAAGTTAATGATACTATCCTGAATTATTAAATTCATTTGAGTTTCTTTACTCATTAATTGTTGTGTAAAATTTTCTTTAAGATTATAAAGGTCTTGCTGTTTTTGTAACAGTCGTTGCTGTTCTTTTTCAGCATCTTTTTTGGTTAAAAAACTTCCATACTGAACTTTTTCCTGAAATTCAGAGGCGTCTTTTTTTAATTTTTTTTGTTCTTCCAAAAATTTATTTTCCATCTTATCTTTTTGACTTTCCAACTCTTTTTGCAATTTATCAACTAATTCATAATTACTCATTATTGTATCAGCATTAATAAAAGCTATTGAAATAGAACTCGTTGAATCATTTAAATTTCTATTTGTTTTGATTAATTCTTTTGGATTTGCTTCTCTTTTGTCATTAAAATATAATACATAAAGGATGATAAGTCCTATAAAAAGTATTAAATCAAACAAAAGTATAATGTTCATTTTTTTGTTTGTCATTGACTTTATTGGCATATTATTGTCAATAATATTTTTTTCTTTTTTTTCCATATTTTTTTATATTTTAAATTTATATTATTATTTTATGAGTTCAGTATCGGTCAGGTGCCCGACTGATAAAAAACCATTTTGTAACAATTTAATACTGAACCGCAATGAACGCAATAGAGACGCAAGGGTCGCAAAGAATTGATTTATAGTGCTTTGTAGTAAAAAAACGATAATTATTAGTTTTTAGATTACACTCTATATATAATCAACGTCATTATCGCTCTGTTTTAGTCGGACACTATTGATTTTTAATAAAATAAAAGTTCAAAGCACAGGATTCATAATTCATAATTCATAATTTTTCAGTATCAAGACACAAGTATCAAGACACAAGTATCAAGACACAAGTATCAAGACACAAGTATCAAGACACAAGTATCAAGACACAAGTATCAAGACACAAGTATCAAGACACAAGTATCAAGCACAAAGTTCAAAGTTCAAAGTTCAAAGTTCATAATTCATAATTCATAATTTTTCAGTATCAAGACACAAGTATCAAGCACAAGTATCAAGCACAAAGTTCAAAGTTCATAATTCGTAATTCGTAATTCGTAATTAATAATTAATAATTCATAATTCGTAATTAATAATTAATAATTAATAATTAATAATTCATAATTCGTAATTCATAATTCATAATTAATATCTGCCTTTGGACATAAAATTTTTTTGACTTTAATAATCCGAATAGTTATTAATTTTTTGTTTAGTTTCCTATTTCTGAAATAAATTTAATTCTTATAAGCCGTACTTCATCTTCTGAATATTCATCTTCGCCTAAAATTTCAAGTGCTTCTTCTACTGAATCAGATTTAGCTTCTTCTCTAAAATAATCAAAAATTTCTTCCTGATGAGAGATATCAATATGTTCATTAATATAATAGTCAATATTGATTTTTGTTCCTGATGATATAATTCTTTCTATTTCAGTCAATATTTCGTCAAAAGAAATTCCTTTAGCATCAGCAATATCTTGAAGAGATATTTTACGGTCTATATTTTTTATAATATACACTTTAAATTCCGATTTATTAATAACTGATTTTACTGTCATATCAACAGGGCGTTCAATTTCATTTTCTTTAACATAATTATTTATTAATTCAAGAAAAGGTTTTCCATATTTTTGAGCTTTTCCAATTCCAACGCCTGTTATTTTTCTTAATTCTTCATTTGTTATAGGATATTGTGTTGACATATCTTCTAATGAAGGGTCTTGAAATATAACAAAAGGCGGAAGATTTTCTTTTTTTGATATTTTTTTTCTTAAATTTTGAAGAAGTAAAAATAGCTCTTTGTCAGTAACACCTCTTGCAGCATGTCCATTCGTATCAAAGAATACTCCTTCTTCATCTTCTTTTTCATAATCATGGTCTTTGGTAAGCTTTATTGAATAAGAATGTTTAAGAAATTCATGTCCTTGTTTAGTTACCTTTAAGAGTCCATAATTATCAATATCTTTAACAATAAGTCCTTTAATCAAAGATTGATGAATTACAGCATTCCAGAATTTTTCATCTTCGTCAGCACCTCTGCCAAAAATTTTGAGATTATTATGTTTACATGTCTTTATTGTTGATGTATTTTTCCCTATTATTACATTAATAAGATGCTTTGCCTTAAATTGTTGTTTAACCTCTATTACTGCCTGGATTACAATAGCTACATAATTTTTTCCTTCAAATTTTGGTTTTGGATATAAACAATTATCGCAATTATGACAGTTCTCTTCTATATAATTTTCCCCAAAATAATGAAGCAATTGTTTACGACGGCATACAGATGACTCTGCATAATCAACAGTTTCTAAAAGTAGTTGCTGTGCTATTTCCTGTTCAGACACAGGTTTGCCTTTCATAAATTTTTCAAATTTTTGTATGTCTTTATAACTATAAAATACAATACAATTACCTTCTCCTCCGTCACGGCCTGCACGCCCTGTTTCCTGATAATAGCCCTCAAGACTTTTAGGTATGTCATAATGAATAACAAAACGTATATCAGGTTTATCAATTCCCATTCCAAATGCAATAGTAGCTACAATAATATCTATATCTTCCATTAAAAATTTATCCTGAGTAGCTGTACGTACTGATGACTCTAATCCTGCATTATAGGGCTCAGCTTTAATACCATTTACTCTTAAAATTTCAGCTATCTCTTCTGTTTTCTTACGGCTCAAACAATAAATTATGCCTGATTGCCCATAATGTTTTTTTATGTATTTGATAACTTCTTTATTAACACTTTTAGTTTTTGGACGAACTTCATAATAAAGATTAGGTCTGTTAAATGAAGATTTAAAAACTTTTGCATCCAAAATATCCAAATTTTTTTGAATATCATGTTGAACTTTTGGTGTAGCTGTGGCAGTAAGTGCTATTATAGGTACTTTTTTACCAATAAAATCAATTATAGAACGCAGGTTCCTATAATCAGGTCTAAAATCATGTCCCCATTCTGATATACAATGAGCTTCATCTATTGCATAAAAAGATATGTCAATTGTTTTAAGAAATTCTGCATTATCTTTTTTAGTAAGTGATTCCGGTGCAACATATAATAATTTTGTTTTTCCACTTATCAGGTCTTTTTTTACATCTAATGCTTCTTGTTTTGAAAGAGATGAATTATAAAAATGAGCAATATTCTTTTTTGTCCCAAAATTCCTTACCATATCTACCTGATTTTTCATCAGGGCTATAAGAGGAGAGACAACTATTGCTGTGCCTTTACTAATTAATGCCGGTAACTGATAGCACATTGATTTTCCACCACCTGTTGGCATAATCACAAAAGCATTATTTCCGGCTAAGACACTTTTTATTATAGCTTCCTGATTACCTTTAAATCTATCAAATCCAAAAAAATCTTTTAATACACTTTTAAGAGATTTCTCATTTTCTATACTCATTTTCATTTCAAACTAATTTTTATTTTTTTTATGGCGTAAATATACTATATTTTTTGTTTCCTTTGCAAAAATATTTTTTTTTAAATAATAATATGTTAAAAACTAAAGAAAAAATAAAAAAAATTGCATTAAATACAATTAATAAAGAATCCTTAGCCATTGCAAATTTAAAAAATTATATTAATAATGACTTTACAGAGTGCATAAAACTTATTTATAATTCTAAAGGAAGAGTAATTATTACAGGAATAGGCAAAAGTGCTAATATAGGCAAAAAAATTGTTGCAACTTTTAATTCAACCGGTACACCATCAATATTTATGCATGCTGCAGATGCTATTCATGGTGATTTAGGTATAATACAAAAAGACGATATAGTTATCTGCATTTCTAAAAGTGGTAATACACCTGAGATAAAAGTTTTAGTCCCTTTGCTAAAATTATCAGGTAATAAATTAATTGCTTTAGTTGGAAATACAGAATCTTTTCTTGCTAAACAATCTGATTATATTATTAATGCAACTGTTGACGAGGAAGCTTGTCCTAATAATTTAGTGCCAACTTCAAGCACTACTGCTCAATTAGTATTAGGTGATGCACTTGCAGTTTGTTTATTAGAATGCCGTGATTTTTCTGTTAATGATTTTGCAAAATATCATCCAGGAGGATCTCTTGGAAAAAAATTATATTTGAAAGTATCAGATTTATACTTAAAAAACGAAGTCCCTAAAGTAAAAACCAATGATAACATTAAAACAGTAATATTAGAAATATCTTCAAAAAGGTTAGGAGCAACAGCTGTTTTGGAAAATAAAAACCTTGTAGGAATAATCACTGATGGAGATCTAAGACGAATGATAGAAAAAAATGTTTCAATAGAAAATCTGACAGCAAAAGACATCATGTCTCATAATCCAAAGACATTAGATAAAAATACTTTGGCTATAAATGCTTTAAATATTATGAAAAAGAATAATATCACACAAATTCTTATTACAGATAAAAAAAAATATGTTGGAGTAGTACATTTACATGATATTCTTAATGAAGGAATTATATAATTATAAATAAGATTTAAGAATATTGCCGGATTTAAGTATTGTTTGTTATTGTTAAAAAAATGAAAAGATTGAATAAATGAAATAATTGTAAAAATTATTTCATTTATTCAATCTTTTCAACAAAGCATTAAAAGTTATACCTTCCAGGTTTTTCCGCTATGCAATAAATCATCCATACACTTTATTTTGCTTTTAGATTGAACATCTTTAATCTGTGCTTCTAATTCATTAGCATACGTCTCTATATTTATATTATGAATAACTCCGAAAGCTACAGGATATTCCGGTGGACACATATTAACTAACATCAAGTGCAGTCCTGCATATTTATGATTAAGATTATGTATTAATATATCATTTTTTGTGATACCATTTTCTCCTATTTTAACAACTTTTAATCTTTCATTTTCAAAGATAATACCTTTATCATTATTTTTGCCAAAAATCATAGGTTCTCCATCATGAAGAATCAACTGACGGTCTGCTTTATGCTCCTTATCTGTTAATTCCTTATAAGCTTCATTATTAAAAATCATACAAGTTTGTAATACTTCTACAACAGAAGTTCCATCATGTTTAGCTGCTTCTTCAAAAATTTCTGTAGATAATTTAACATTACTATCTATTGACCTTGCAAAAAATGACCCTCTTGCACCAATTACCAATCCTCCAACTCTAAAAGGTCTTTCAATAGTTCCAAAAGGAGAAGTAACAGAAATTTTTCCTTTTGGAGAAGTAGGAGAATATTGCCCTTTTGTTAAAGCATATATCTGATTATTAAATAAAACAATATTAATATCCATATTTCGCCTTATCTCATGGATAAAATGATTCCCGCCAATTGCAAGAGCATCACCGTCTCCGGTAAATTGCCAAACGCTTAACCTCGGATTAGCAATTTTAACTCCTGAAGCAACGGCACCAGCTCTACCGTGTATGGTATGAAATCCATAGGTGTTCATATAATAAGGAAACCTTGAAGAGCATCCAATCCCTGAGATACAAACAGATGATTCGTGTTCATATCCTATTTCAGCCAAAGCTTTTTGAACAGCAAACAAAATCATATGGTTGCCACAACCGGGACACCATTTTACTTCCTTTTCCGGCTTAAAATCCTTAGGAGTTAATTCTTCTTTAGTTTTTAACATAATTATTTAATCCTCCAATATTTTATTAAAATTATTTTTTAATTCAATAACAGTGAAAGGCAAACCTTGTATTTTATTATATTGTCTATAATCAAATTTTGGAAATTTTGCTTTTAAATAGTTAACAAACTGACCAAGATTTAATTCACATACAACAATTTTTTTAAATTTAGAAAAAACATCTTCAGTATTTTTAGGCAAAGGATTAATATAGTTAAAATGAGCAAGTCCTATACTTTTTCCTTGTCTTCTAAGCTCTCTAACAGCAATAGACATCTGTCCATAAGTTCCACCCCAGCCAACGACTAATAAATCACCTGATTTATTACCTTCAACTTTTAATTTAGGTATATAGTTTTCTACTCTTTTAACTTTTTCAGCCCTTAGTTCACACATTTCCTGATGATTTTCAGGTGCATAAGAGATATCACCCTGCTCATTTTTTTCCAGTCCTCCAAGTATATGTTCCAAACCTTTGATTCCTGGTATAGCCCATCCTCTAGCAAGAGTTTTCTTATCTCTTTTATAAGGCATATAATTTTTTGTTCCTTGTTCAACTATAGGTGGATAAATTTTAGTTAAATCAGACATATCAGGTATTTTCCAAGGTTCAGAACCATGTACTAAATATCCATCTAACATTAAGACAACAGGCACCATATGTTCCAGTGCTATTTTACAAGCTTCAAATGAAAAGTTAAAGCAATTAGAAGGAGTGCTTGCTGCAATTACAACAAGAGGTGCTTCTCCGCTTCTTCCATATAATGCCTGCATCAAGTCCGACTGTTCTGTTTTAGTTGGTAATCCTGTTGAAGGACCGCCTCTTTGAACATTTATAATAACAACAGGTAACTCTGCCATTACTGCAAGACCTGCGCCTTCTGCTTTTAAAGCCAAGCCGGGACCTGATGTTGAGGTAACGGCTAAATCACCCGCAAAGCTAGCTCCGACGACAGAGCATATAGCAGCAATTTCATCTTCTGCCTGAAATGTTTTTACTCCCAAATCTTTTCTTTCAGATAATTCCTGCAAAATACCGGTTGCAGGGGTTATAGGATAAGAACCTAAAAATAATTCTCTCCCTGATTTCTCAGCCGCAGCCATAAGTCCCCATGAAGCAGCAGTAGTTCCATCAATTTTTCTATATGTTCCTTTTTCTAACTTAGCTGATTTAATATGATATGGTTTAACTACTTCTATAATATCAGCATAATTATATCCGGCTTTTAAAGATATTTTATTTGCTTCTGCAACAAGAGGTTTCTTTTCAAATTTCTCATTAATAAAATCAATAGAAACATCTAATGATTTATCAAGTAACCAGCATACCATACCAAGAGCAAACATATTTCTACATAGCAATATGCTTCTGCCATCCAATCCCGAATCCTTTAATGCTTCTTTTGTCATTTTTGTTACAGATACTTTAATAATTTTAGTATCTTCTAATCCGGATTCTTTTATAGGATCTTTTTTATATCCTGCTTTTTTAATATTTTTTTCAACAAAATTATCTTCATCAATAATAATAATTCCGTCTGGTTTTATTAATTTTGCATTTACTTTCAGAGCAGCAGGATTCATAGCAACAATTATATCTGCATAATCGCCGGGAGAATATATTTTACAATCTCCAATATGCACCTGAAAACCAGAGACACCTCCTACCGTACCTTGTGGAGCACGAACTTCTGAGGGATAATCAGGAAAAGTTATAATATCATTACCATCTAATATTGATGTATCAGAAAAAAGTGTTCCTGTAAGTTGCATGCCATCTCCAGAATCACCTGAAAAACATATAACCACATCATTTTTTTTTATTATATCTTTTTTTGTATTCATCTTTTTTTTTATAATTTTAAAAGACAAAATTATTAATTTTTTATAATCAAATAATAAATATCATCTTTTTTTTTATTATTAAATTTAATTATAATATTAAATTCTAATAAACTAAATTAAGTTATTTTTGTGTTTTATAAATAGTTAATAGTCCACAATCCACAAATGGAACATTTTCCGATTTTTATCGGAATTTTCAACTGTATTTATCGGAAAAAACCAATTGCCGACTGCCGATTGGATACTGCTGACTTCTAATGAATTAAACTTAAATAAGTTCATACTGTTAGTTGTTGAGCGAAGCCAAAACAAAGGTAAATGCGATTTAGTGGTGGTTATCTTTGTAAAAAATTATTTAATAATGAGAAAAAAAGTAGATTTTTTGGTTATAGGTTCTGGTATTGCCGGATTAAGCTATGCATTAAAAGTTGCTCCTTATGGTAAAGTTTGTATTGTAACAAAAGGGAAAGCTGATAATACGAATACACGATATGCTCAAGGCGGAATAGCAGCCGTTACATATTCACCTGATACTTATGAAAAGCATATAAGAGATACAATGATTGCCGGATGTGGACTTTCTAATAAAAAAATTGTAAAAATTACTATTACTGAATCAACAGAAAGAATTAAAGAATTAATAAAATGGGGAATACAATTTGATAAAGATAAGAATGGGAAATATGATTTGAATAAAGAAGGCGGGCATTCAGAATACAGAGTTTTACATCATAAAGATAATACAGGAAATGAAATAGAAAGAGGACTTTTGTATCAGGTTAAAAATAATCCTGATATTGAACTTTTGGAAGAATGCTTTTCTATTGATCTTATTACCCAGCATCATCTGGGCATAGAGGTAAACAGAAGAACCAAAGATATTGCTTGTTATGGTGCTTATGTTTTTGATAATAAAACAAAAAAAATATTTACTATACTCTCAAAAATAATATTAATAGCAACAGGAGGCACAGGTAATGTATATGAAAATACCACAAATCCGCCTATAGCTACAGGTGATGGTATTGCAATGGTGTATAGAGCAAAAGGAAAAGTAGAGAATATGGAATTTACCCAGTTTCATCCAACTTCATTATATAATCCTAAAGAAAAACCATCTTTTTTAATAACAGAAGCTTTACGTGGGTTTGGTGGCATTCTAAAAACTATGGATGGCAATAAGTTTATGCATAAATATGATAAAAGATTATCTTTAGCTCCCCGTGATATTGTTGCACGGGCAATTGATAAAGAATTAAAAATAAGTGGAAATGATTATGTTTTTCTTGACTGCACTCATCTTGACAAAAAAGAGTTGATATATCATTTTCCAAATATATATGCAAAATGTTTAAGTATAGGAATTGATATTACTAGAGATATGATACCTGTTGTTCCTGCTGCACATTATATATGTGGTGGTATTAAAACAGATGAGTATGGACAAACTTCAATAAAAAATCTTTATGCATCAGGAGAATGTTCTTCAACAGGATTACATGGAGCCAACCGTTTAGCTTCAAATTCATTGCTTGAAGCATTAGTATTTTCACATAGAGCAAGTCAGGATTCTATTAAAAAAGTTAACTCTCTTAATATTTGTAATGAAATACCTGATTGGAATTCAGAAGGAACTGTTTTTAATGAAGAATTGGTGTTAATTACACAATCTTTAAAAGATCTTCAATCTGTAATGAGTAATTATGTTGGTATTGTTCGGTCTGATTTGCGGCTTCAGCGAGCATTAGACCGTTTGGAAATTATTTACAGGGAAACAGAAGAACTTTATAATAAATCAGTGCTTACTGTTAAAATTTGTGAACTACGAAATATAATTTATGTAGCATATTTAATTATAAAAATGGCTATAAACCGTAAAGAAAGTATAGGATTACATTATTCATTAGATTATCCTAAAACTATAAATCAAATTTAGAATTTTGTATAAACCTAAAACTAAAAACTTTCAAGATTTTTGATTCTGATTAGTAATTTTTCTTTATCAGATATTCTATTATAGTCATATATTGCATTTTCCCATTCTCCATACATTGCATTTGGCAATATAATAAAACGATTTCCAAATTCTCTTTTTAAACTGTCAGTTATTGCGAAACGTTTTTTAATTGATTTTTTTTCAAAAATTTCAGAAAAATCACTTAGATTATCACCTATTAATAAAATAATATGATGATTTTTTGTAACTAATGCTCTCCGTTCTTTTTTATTTTCACTGCTTCTCATTGTAAATATATGTTCTTTATCAACCTGTGGAAATCCAGATGTTTTAAGATTTTGTATTGTTGCTTCTTTTAAATTTTCTTTTCTGTTACTTATATAAAATACATCAACATTTTTTGAAAAAGCATAATTCAAAAAATCAACAGCACCCGGTAATGGTTTTGCTTTTGCTGATTTACACCATTCATTCCATTGTTTAGGATAATTAATATTTTCTAAAATACATTTTGCTTCCCATGGACTATTATCAAGTACTGTTTCATCTATATCAACAACAACTGCTGGTTTTAAAGAGTCATTTCTGGTTTTAAGATATTCATCTAATCTTATTTTTGCAATGTTATATGCCTGATAAGAAAGGGCTCTGTATTCAGCAGATTTTTGCTGATAAAGAACAGACATCATCAGATATTCATTTTTTGAAATATTTTTATTATGTTGAACTTTATCTGTCTTTGAATAGTTGCATGAATTTAAAGCAAAAGACAGAATAAATAAACAAACAGATATTTTTAATATTTTTTTCATTTTTACAGTATTTATTATTTGTTTTTGTTTACCTAAAGCAGATATTTTTTTTATAAAAGTCAAAAAAAATTAAAAACGGGCAAGTATTTATCTTGCCCGTTTTTTAATATTTTCAATATTTATATTTCTATTTTTTTATTATTTAGAATAATCCAAAGCAGTTAATCTTTTATAGCTGTTGTATCGCCATTTGGCATCTTTTTTAGCAGCAGCGTATAATTCTTCTGATTCTTTAGGAAATGTTTTTTTAAGTGAAGAATATCTCACTTCTCCGTCTAAAAAGTCCTGAAATTTATTAAAATCAGGTTCTTTTGAGTCAAGGATAAAAGGATTTTTGTCTTGTTTTTCAAGTTCCGGATTAAATCTGTATAGATGCCAGTAGCCGGCTTCAACAGCTCTTTTTTCCTCTTCCTGTGATTTACTCATACTAATTTTTAATCCATGATTTATACAAGGACAATAAGCAATGATTATAGAAGGTCCGTGATAAGCTTCTGCTTCCATGACAGCTTTTAAATATTGAGCTTGATTTGCACCCATAGCAACTTGCGAAACATATACATATCCATAAGACATTGCCATCATTCCAAGGTCTTTTTTTCTAACCTTTTTACCTGAGGCAGCAAATTTAGCTACTGCAGCTGTTGGGGTAGCTTTGGATGATTGTCCTCCTGTATTTGAGTAAACTTCTGTATCAAGGACTAATACATTTACATCTTTACCCGAAGCAAGGACATGGTCTAATCCGCCATAGCCAATATCATAAGCCCAGCCATCACCTCCAATAATCCATACAGATTTTTTAACTAAATATTGTTTTAAACTTAATATCTCTTTTGATACAGGATTATTTTCTTTTTTTAGCAATGAGATTAATTTTTCAGAAGCTGTTTTTGATTTTTCAGCATCTTCTTTTCCTTGTATCCATTCCTCAAAAGCTTGTTTTGTTTCAGATGATATCTTGTTATGCTCTAAAGCATCAGTCATTATTCTTGCAATTCTATTTCTTAGTTTGTCAACACCAGTAGCCATTCCAAATCCGTATTCTGCATTATCTTCAAACAAAGAATTTGCCCATGCCGGACCATATCCGGTGTTTTTATTTGCACAATATGGTGTTGAAGGTGCAGCAGCGCCCCAAATAGATGAGCATCCTGTAGCATTAGCTATCATCATTCTTTCACCAAACAGCTGTGTTATTAACTTGACATACGGAGTTTCTCCGCATCCTGCACAGGCACCGGAAAACTCAAACAAAGGTTGTGCAAACTGACTGTTTTTTACATTTGTCTTTGGTAATATATCTTTGTATCCTACTTTTTCTGTCATATAATCCCATTTTTCAACTTCTTTCATCTGCGTTCCAATAGGTTTCATAACAAGAGCTTTATCTCTGGCAGCACAAACATCTGCACAACATCCACATCCTGTGCAATCAAGAGCACTTACCTGTATTCTATAATTAAGTCCTTTTAATTCTTTACCTATTGCTTTTTTAACTATTGTTCCTTCGGGAGCATTTTTAAGTTCATCGTCAGTCAACAGGAATGGTCTTATAGCAGCATGAGGGCATACATAAGCACATTGATTACACTGGATACAATTTTCAGATAACCATTCAGGGACATTTATTGCAACACCTCTTTTTTCATATTGTGTTGTTCCTGCTGGAAATTCGCCATTTTCTCTTCCTTTAAATGCACTTACAGGCAAGTCATCACCTTTTTGTAAATTTATCGGGTCACAAACATTTTCAATAAAATCAGGCACTTTTCTATTTCTTTTAATTTTTAGTTCATCTGGTTTTACTTCTAAATTGTTCCATTCATTAGGCACTTCAACTTTTATTATATTTTTTCCGCCTCTATCAACAGCTGCATAGTTCATATTTACAACATCTTCACCTTTTTTAGCAAAACTTTTTACAATTGCTTTTTTCATCTCTTTAACAGCTAAATCATAAGGAATAATATTAGCAATCTTAAAGAAAGCTGACTGCATAATAGTATTGGTTCTATTGCCTAATCCTATTTCTTCTGCTATTTTTGTTGCATTAATGATATAAAAGTTTATTTTATTTTCTGCTATATATTTTTTAACGGAATTTGGAAGTCGTTTTTTTGTTTCTTCTATATTCCAAACACTATTATATAAGAAAGAACCTCCTTTTTTAATACCTTTAAGCATATCATATTTGTATATATAAGGTGTTACATGGCAAGCAACAAAGTCAGGAGTATTAACAAGATAAGTTGACCTGATGGGAATATCTCCAAATCTTAGATGTGAGACAGTAAGTCCTCCTGATTTTTTAGAGTCATAAGCAAAATATGCCTGACAATATTTATCAGTTGAATCTCCAATAATTTTTATAGAGTTTTTATTAGCACCTACGGTTCCATCAGAGCCAAGTCCGTAAAATTTAGCTTCAAAGTTACCTTTTGGAGCTACACTTATTTCCGATAATTTAGGTAAAGAAGTAAATGTAACATCATCAACAATACCAACAGTAAAATGATTTTTAGGTTTATTTAGTTTTAAATTTTCAAATACTGAAATCATCTGTGCCGGTGTTGTATCTTTAGAACTCAGTCCATATCTACCACCTACAATTAAAGGTTTGTTTTCTTTTTCGTAAAAAATGTCTCTTATATCAAGGTATAAAGGTTCTCCATTAGCGCCTGGTTCTTTTGCCCTGTCTAAAACAGAAATTTTCTTTACTGTTTCAGGAAATACTTTAAAGAAATATTTTGCAGAAAAAGGTCTGTAAAGATGACAAGTTATAAGTCCTGTCTTCTCGCCTTTGTTATTCAAATAATCTACAACTTCTTTAATTGTTTCTGTTACAGTGGTCATTGCTACTATAATATGTTCAGCATCTTTTGCTCCATAATAAGTAAAAGGATGATACTCTCTGCCTGTCAGTTTTGTTATTTCCTGCATATAATGTTCAACAATATCAGGCACAGCATCATAAAATTTGTTTGCTGATTCTTTTGCCTGAAAATAGATGTCGGGATTTTGTGCAGTACCTCTTGTAACAGGATGCTCAGGATTTAAAGCATCATCTCTGAACTGCTGAACAGCATCAAAGTCCAATATTTTTGCCATGTCTTCATTTGTATGCGCTTCTATCTTCTGAATTTCATGTGAAGACCTAAAACCATCAAAGAAATGTACAAAAGGAATTCTTGATTTAATTGCAGACAGATGAGCAACTCCTGCCAGGTCCATTATTTGCTGAATACTTCCTGATGCAAGCAAAGCAAAGCCAGTAGCTCTAGTATGATAAATATCAGTATGATCTCCAAAGATAGACAAAGCGTGTCCTGCCACACTTCTCGCACTTACGTGGAATACTCCCGGTAATAGTTCTCCGGAAATCTTATTCATATTAGGAATCATTAATAAGAGACCTTGCGATGCTGTAAATGTAGAAGTTAATGCTCCTGATTGTAATGCACCGTGAACAGCACCTGATGCTCCACCTTCGGACTGCATCTCTACAACATTAACTGTCTCTCCGAATATATTTTTTCTGCCATGAGCTGCCCATTCGTCAATATATTCAGCCATAGTTGATGATGGTGTAATAGGATATATACAAGCTACCTCACTAAACATATAAGCTATGTGAGATGCTGCCATATTACCATCACATGTAATAAATTTTTTTTTCTTCATATATATTATTTTTAAAATTATTTTTTTTATAAAGATTTACGAAATTAGTAAATTATATTAATTCCAAATAAAAAATTAATTATTTTTACAATTTATTTTTTCAATACAAAAAAAATAAAATTTTAAAATGATAAAAATTAATATTCCAAATTTCAAAAATATTACGTTCAAATATCTTGTATTGGACTATAATGGCACACTTGCTTTTGATGGGAAACTTATAAAAGGAGTAGGAAGTATTATTAATAAACTTTCCAAAGATATAGAAGTTCATATAATAACTGCTGACACCTTTGGTTTAGCCAAAAAAGAGTTAACAGGAATAAACTGCAAGTTACATATTATTTTAAAAAATAAACAATCATTAGCAAAGTTGAATTTTATAAAAAAACTTGGTGAAGATTTTGTAATAGCAATTGGTAATGGACATAATGATAATCTTATGTTAAAAAATGCAGCAATAGGAATTGCGGTGATACAAAAAGAAGCTTGTGCTTCTAAATCATTATTGTCAGCCGACTTGATTACAAATAATATTATTGATACACTTTATTTAATTTCAAATCCTTTAGGATTGATTGCTACACTACGTTTATAAACAACTAAAATTTTTTATTAATACTACCTAAAAAACTGAATATCAACATTATAAACAAAAAATTAGTTATATAATTATATAATATGTTGAAAAAATAATTGTTTTTATTTGTTTTATTAAAAAAATAATTTATTACTTTGATTTTTTTTTAATTAAACATTATTAATTAAATATAAAAATATTATGATAACACTTAAACAAAAGACCGTTGATTTAAAGAAGAGGATGAAAGATGCTTTGCAGGGTGGTGGTAAGGAAGCCATTGAGAAGCAGGTATCTATGGGTAAGATGACTGCTCGTGAGCGAATTATTTATCTTCTTGATCCTAAATCTTTTCAGGAATATGATCTTTTTGTAGAGCATAATGCTAAAGATTTTGATATGGATAAAAAACATCTTCCTGGTGATGGTGTTATTACAGGCATAGGGACTATGAATGGTTATCCTGTTTGTATATATGCACAGGACTTTACTGTTGCCGGTGGTTCTTTGGGCTTAATGCATGCAAGAAAGATTACAAAAATAATGGATCATGCAATGAAGTTAAAGATTCCTATTATTGGTATTAATGATTCTGGAGGTGCCCGTATTCAGGAAGGTGTTAATTCTTTGGCAGGTTACGGAGAGATTTTTTATCATAACACATTAGCTTCGGGCGTAATACCTCAAATATCTGTTATTCTAGGACCTTGTGCAGGTGGGGCTGTCTATTCGCCAGCTCTTACTGATTTTGTTTTTGTTGTTGATAAGATTTCAAAAATGTTTATCACTGGTCCTGAGGTTATAAAGACAGTACTTGGCGAGGAGATTTCTATGGAAGATCTAGGAGGTGCACGTGTTCAGGCAGAAATCACAGGTAATGCTCATTTTTTTGCAGGCAATGAGCATGAATGTCTTGAACTAATTAAAAAATTAATGAGTTTTATACCTTGGAATAACTCCCAAAAAGCAAAAAAATTTCCTAAAAGAGATCCAAAGAACAAGATATATAAAATTGATGATATTTTCCCGACAGATCCTAAAAAACCTTATGATGTCAGAAATATAGTCAAAGCTATTTGTGATAATTCTGATTTTTTTGAAATTCAGGCGAATTATGCTCCTAATATGGTTATTGGTTTTGCCAGATTAGATGGAAAAACAATAGGTGTTGTTGCTAACCAGCCCTTGTATCTTGCAGGAGTATTAGATATAGATTCTTCAGACAAAGCTGCTCGTTTTGTGCGATACTGCGATGCATTTAATATTCCTTTGGTTACTTTGGTAGATCTGCCCGGTTATCTTCCCGGAGTAGATCAGGAACATGGAGGTGTTATAAGACATGGTGCTAAAGTTTTGTTTGCTTATTCCGAGGCAACAGTTCCTAAATTAACTGTGATTCTTAGAAAAGCTTATGGCGGAGGATATATTGCAATGAGTTCGCACCATTTAAGAGCTGACTTTGTTTTTGCTTGGCCAACAGCTGAGATTGCTGTTATGGGTCCTGAAGGAGCAGCAAATATAATTTTTAGAAAAGAGATAAAAGATGCTAAAAATCCGGAAGAATTCAGAAAGCAAAAAATAAAAGAATACAAGAAAAAATTTGCAAATCCTTATGTGGCCGCTGCTTATGGATATGTTGATGCTGTTATAGAACCTAATCAAACAAGAAAATTTTTAATAAATGCTCTTGAAATATCTGCTAATAAAGAGGAGATACTTCCAACAAAAAAACATGCTATTCCTCCATTTTAGACCGATAATTAGCAAAATACAAAAAAAAGTATCAGTTAAATGCTGACTGATATAGTAATCAGTAAGTTAACCCATTGGTTCGCCTCAGAAGGACTTAAATTTTTTAGTATAATTAAATATAATAAATAATATTTTTTTAACAATAAAAATATCTATTATGGAAGAAAATAATAACCCCCCCCATTTTCATACTTTAACAACAGAAAATGGTAAATACAAAACATATTTAACTAAAAAATTTTTGTTACGTAAACCATATAAACCAAAAAATTTTAAAAAATTTCTTTCTTTTATTTCCGGGAAGATTACAATAATATACATAAAAAAAGGAGACAAAGTAAAAGCGGGAAATAAGCTTCTATCTTTGGAAGCAATGAAAATGAAAAATGAAATCCTTTCACCAGTTGATGGAATAATAAAATCTGTTAATGTTAAACCAAATGAATTGGTCTCTAAAGGACAGCTACTAATAGAATTTGAATAGATGTTTTTTATGTGTTTTTCAAACCATTTTTATTGTATAAAATAATTTTTTGCCGATATACTTTTAAGTTATGCAAAATAATAGATTTTTAAACAAAATTATTTGTGCAGATACTTTAAAAATCTTACCTGAAATTGAAAGTAATTCAATTGATGTTGTTTTAACAGACCCACCATATTTTTTAGATAAACTTGATAATAACTGGGATTACAACAAGGTCTCTAATAAGAATAACCAGCACACAATTAAATCGCTTCCTGCTGGTATGAAGTTTGACAGAGAACAGGGTAAAAGATTTTATAAATGGTATATAGAAATTTCAAAAGAAATTTTTAGAATTTTAAAGCCAGGCGGTTTTTTCTTTTCATTTTCCAGTCCAAGGATTTATCACAGAATGGCTTCTGCAATAGATGATGCAGGATTTGAAATCAGAGATACTTTTATGTGGCTTTACACTCAAAACCAAGCAAAGGCAATGAGTGTCAATCATTTTATAAAAAAAATGAATGTGGATGAAAAGACGAAAGAAAAAATAAAAACCAAACTAAACAGCTGGAAAACACCACAAATAAAATCTTGTTTTGAACCAATTGCAATGGCTCAAAAGCCAACTAATAAAACATATTTAAAGAATATGATAGAACATGAAGTGGGTTTATTTAACACAAATGTTAAAATTGGTGATAATATGTATCCTGCAAATGTTTTTACAATAGAAAATATAAATGAGTTAATAGATAAAACATTTCTTTTGCATAAGCCAACAAAAAAAGAGAAAGGCGAATATAATGACCATAAGACCGTAAAACCTTTGGCTATTTGTGAGTATTTAATTAAATTATCTGCTTTTTCAAAAAATGCCATTATACTTGATCCTTTTGTGGGAAGCGGAACAACAGCTGTTGCTGCAAAAAAGTTAGGTAAAAACTATATTGGTATTGACTCTAATAAAAAATATGTAAAAATTTCTGAGAAGAGATTGAGAGATTGTAAAAAAACAACTTATCTATTTTGATTTTTTTTTGCCATTTTTTTTGTTACAAACCCTAAGTGTTTATAATTTTTGTGGAAATATATAATAATATAACAGTTTAACAATTTACTTTGTTGTAAAAATTCTACTTTTTTAAAAAGTCCAAAAATATGAATAAAGATGTAAAATATAAAGACCTTGGACTCATTGAATATAAGAAAGCATGGGATGAGCAAGAAGTTTTATTTAAAAAGATAATAGACATTAAATCATCAAATTCAAATTTTGCTGAAGACAAGCAAAGACCTACGGATAATTATTTGTTTTTTTGTGAACATCCTAATGTTTATACATTAGGGAAAAATGGTTCAAAAAACAATATGTTGTTAAATCTTATACAATTAAAAGATAAAAACGCAACTTTTTACAGGACAAACCGCGGCGGAGATATCACTTATCATGGTCCCGGACAAATAGTTGGATATCCTGTATTGGATTTGGAAAATTTCGGAATAGGAATACGACAATATATATATAACATAGAAGAAGTTATTATCAGAACACTTAAAGAATATAGCATAAAAGCAGAACGATTGGATGGAGCAACAGGAGTATGGCTTGACACTGATAGTTCAAAAGTTAGAAAAATATGTGCAATAGGCGTTCGTGCAAGTCATTGGGTAACAATGCATGGATTTGCTTTTAATATTAATACAGACCTTAAATATTTTAAATATATAAATCCTTGTGGATATACTGATAAACCTGTTACTTCGTTAGAAAAAGAATTAGGATGCAAACAAAATACTGAACAAGTTAAAACAAAACTTAAAAAATATTTTAAACAGGTCTTTGATATGAAAATAATTTAGGGAATTGGGAACGGTTAAAATGGTTATATAACGGTTTGGCGGTATGAAACGTTGGGGAGTGCGGGCTACTTTCCTATCCAGTTACACAAAACTTAATGCGTGGCAGAAAACTCGAATTACCACTGAAACCCTTATTGCTGCTACACTTTGTTAGCAAATGTTAATTCTTTATCAATTTCAAGGTTTTGATTTTATCGTTTGATTTAATTGCAACAAAATATATCCCTTGTGGCATTTCAATATTGATATTAAAACTTGATGTATTACCATATAATTTTTTATAAATTATTTGTCCTTGCAAATTACAAACTGTTATTTCAATATTCGTGTCATTATTTGGCGTATTTACGGTGAATGAGCCATTAGTTGGGTTAGGATAAAGAATAGATTCATTATCAAAAGTTGATTCGTTTATATTTACTCCTAAATCAGTTCTTGAAAAGTAAATATTTCCAAAGCCCTCGCGATCATCTTGCCATAAAGCAAAAACTTCCTCGTCAGAATTTAAAACTATACGGATGTCGCTGAAATTGTTATTAAAAGAGTCACATAAAGCTACAGGGATTGAAAAATCACTGCCTCCATTGGTAGATTCAAAAAGCCAAACACCCCAATTAGGGGATATATGAGCACATATTGCAACACTTAATTTTCCATTTGGCGATGCTGTGATATTATGGAAATAACAAGTTCCATCATAGTCAACTAATAAAGATTCTGTTGCAAAAGTACTTCCTCCATTGTTCGATTTAGCCATATAAGCCCTGTTGTTTATCCAATTATCCCCCAATCTCTTATCGGTAAAACTTATATAAACATTGTTGGAAGTATCTACAGCAATAGATGGCTTATATTGAACAGAATCTGCTCCGGGCTGACTTACATCATTAACTATAATATTAGCACTAAAACTTTGTCCGCTATCTGTTGATTTAGCAAAGAAAATATCTCCATTGCCATTTGCACGTCTCCCATCAACCCAAGCAAGGTAAATATTCCCTGATGCGTCAATAGCAAGAGTGCTTAATCCATCAAATTCTATATTGCCTATACAAGGAGCATCATTGATTTGAATAGGACTCTCAAATGAATCACCATTATTAGTGGAACGAACAAAATAGTAGTCTGCCACTGGATAATTTGAGGCATCTGCATAAAATATATATACATTATTGTTATATGCTCCAATACATGAGTAAAAGAAAGCATTATTTGTTGTTATATGTATCGGTGTTTGAAATGTGTTACCTCCATCAGTTGATTTTATAAACCATATATTATAATCGTTTTCATTATTCGAAACAGCAGTCCATGTAATATAAATATTACCATTTTGAGCCACTGCAAGTGAGGGCAATGTATGTAAAATTGAGTCGGGTCCTTGAAAAATATTTAAATCGGCAGAAAAAGAGGAACCCTCATTAATTGATTTTGCAAAATAAATATTGCTTGTAGTATCAGTCGGCTCGCCACTCCATACTGCATATACTGTATCATTCAATACTGCAATTGACTTAGCTGCTCCATCAAGTGAGACCTCATTATAATCTGCCGTATTTACCCGAACATTGGGCATAACTGTTTGTGCATGTATATTTGGTGTTATCACCAAAAACATCGTGCTGCAAATAATTAGCATTACAGCGTTTTTTTTGAAATTTAAAATTTTAGTTTTCATAATTGTATATTTTAGTTTTTAATATTTGCTAACGTGTTTATACAACTAACTTATCACATTAAAACTGTTATTTAGATGCCAGATAAGTATGTAAATAACAGTTTTTTCTAAAACAAGTTGTTATTTATTTTTTTGCAAATATAAATATTTTTATTAATTCAACAATAAATATATTTATTTTGTGTTGTTGCAAAAAAATCTCTTGTTATTTTGTCATTTCTGTCGTAATCGGCAGAGAGTGCGTAGATGTCAGTAATTT
>Ga0265594_1000185_pt1 | contig 49593 bp, 45 predicted proteins | sample saktaG_11_FD_190147 | JGI IMG/M metagenome (GOLD analysis project Ga0265594, IMG submission 190147) | Saline water microbial communities from Sakinaw Lake, British Columbia, Canada - sak_2011_5_24_80m | ecosystem: Environmental > Aquatic > Non-marine Saline and Alkaline > Saline ...
TGTTAGGTGCCAGTAGCTGCGGTCCGTAGTACGGAGTGGTTACCGGTAGACCAGCCTTCACGGTGAAGCTTCTGATCTCAGACCACGGGCTGCGGACAATCTGGCTAGTGGCGCACTCGCGGACCTGTACACGCCAGTAGTAGGTGTGGCCACATTCCAGGTTGCCCCAGGAAGCTATCTGTGAGGCGTTGGTGCCTATCGCGTTAATGGTGCCGCCAGCCGGGAAGTAGGCGCACGGTATCATGACATCAGCCGGAGACAGGAAAAGGGCTTCCCACCCTGCCTGGTTCAAAGGATCCACGGGAGGATTGCCAGTTCTCACCCAGTCAACTATCCGGATGGAGAAGTCTTCCAGCTTGGCAATCTCGATGTCATAAGCGTTGGCAATGCAGAGCTGTTCCCAGCACAGGTTGACTTCTTGAGCCCTGCCTGAAACCGGGTCGCAGCCGATGAGCGACTTGTCCTCGGTTATGAGAGCCGGACCCTTCTTAGACAGGCAGTCGGTGAATCCCCACAGCATGCCTCGTCGGGCTGTCGCCGGCACCTCGAAGGGGTTGTAGGCGCGGTCGTCTATGGCGTACAGCGTGGTGTCGGTGTCCAGTGTGCAGCAGCCGCAGATCTTAAGCGAAGACGGCTCGCGGGTGAACACGACGCCGACGTTAGTAGCGCCTGCTGGTGGCAAGCCGGCACTGAGGCAGTCCCAGATGATGCCCGGCTTGGGCATGCCATTGAGCGGCCATAGTGTGCGGCAGACACCGCTGTTAAGTGCCGGTGCGGCAATTTGGTGCGCTGAGTACAGCGCGCATTGTCCGTCAGCGCCGGTGAAGGCGATGGCGATGCCGTACTGGCCGACCTCGTGAGGTGCCAGCGAGCCGGTAGCGCCGCAGAGAGCAGACATCATATTCATGTCGGCCCATCTGAAGGCACCGGCGGCAGAGTTGCGGTACACGGAGCCGCCAAGACCAGCGCCTGCGGTGAGGTCATCATCGCCGATGAATATGGTATTGGTGTCCTCGAAGTTGGTGTCAAAGGCGACGTGGACGGAGCCGCGGGCAGCCGTTACGCCCGCCAGAGCTATCGTGGCGAATGACGGGGTGTCGGTGTTGAAGTTGGCGGAGTATGCCCCGGCGTAAAGATTAGACCAGGTGGCGTCTGCGCCAACCAGCACCCTGCCCTCGGGATAAGCGGCGATGGTATGCATTCCTGGCAGTAGTGCAGACACGCTATCCAGCGTGTTAGCCCAGGAGGTGCCGTTGTAAGGCATCTTCTGCACCAGGCCGTTGGGGGTCAGGAAGTACATAACGGTGGCTGATTCGAAGCAGAAGTCCTGAACCGGGTTTCTGGGATATATTTCCGCCCAGTAATCGCCGTAGTCGGGCGACCACACGGCTACGCCTATGATGTATTGAGAGGCGGTGTCGTAAACTGCCCAGGCGACTATTTGACCGGTTGGGTCAGCGCAGTAAGGAACTATCCGCAGAATTGCCGCGTCCACCTGCGCTAAGCTGCAGTCGGGTGCGGTAACACGGCACAGGACTCTTTCCCAGTCGGTGCCGAGACCACGAGGCGGCAGCGGTGCCACTACCTCGTTGTTGACGCTTGAACGCCACACGCTGTCGAACCGGGTACAAGCGGCCGCTAACGGCACAGCTGGAGTTCCAGCCCCATTGACTGAAGCCAGATAGATGGTCTTGCAGTCGGGCGTGGGCGCCACATCCACCAGCCGGGTTATAGTGGTATCAATGTAGGCGAGCTGGTTCCATGTTTCGCCGTTGTTGCGGCTGATGGCGAATGCCGACTCGTCGTTGCCTCTCAAAAGAGCAGCTGCGTTTACAGGGTCGCCAGGCAACAATGCCCAGGTTTTACCCCATAGCTCTTGGAACCATCCGCCGCCTGCGTTAACAGGCACTCTCAGCGCTGAGCTGGTGGAGACGTAAGCCAGACCGCCGTCAGCTTTCCAGCCGACGATGGCGCCACCAGGTCCGGTCTGCGTGGTTGGACATAATAAAGCCACAGCAGCGGCGCCGGTGGTCGGCTTGAGTGCCGGATACCAGCACGGTATGGGGCAGGTGGTTGGTGAATCGGTGAACCACGTGGGCACGGTTGCCGTGCACGGGAAGCCCATTCGCTCGCCAGCCAGCAGCTTGCCCGAAGCATAGGTGCCGAAATAGGCGATGCTGTAAATGGACTTGGTAATGTTGTTCCACGTAGCCATCAGTGTATAGACGACGGTATCGTCAATGCGGAATATGCCGTCAAAGGAGTTGGTAGCAGCGGGGTCAGTCGTCTTTGCTAAGCCGTTCCAGGAATCAAGGCTGATATAGGCGCGGCGCAGAGAGGCTGCCCTACCGTTGAAGTCAGACGGCAGCGCGATGCAGGCGTTGTTCAACGAAGTATTGCCTGGCGAATCATTCAGCGTCAAGCCTGGGTCTCTGACTTCGATGCCGTTGTTGGGTTGGACCGCCAGGGGACCGCCAGGAGTATGCCAGCCAGTGGTGACATTCCGGGCGATGTCGCGGAATGCGATGTTGAACCAGGTCGCCAGGTTGTCGGAGAAGGCCACGACCAGCGAAGCATCGGCGCCATAGGTGGGCGAGAACTTGATGTCTTCGAAGTCGATGGCCACGATGCGAGGCGGTGCCGCCAACTGTGCCAGCCAGCTGCCGAAGCCGATGGACTTGACCACGTAGATGTTGCTGGAGTTGACGTTGTTAGCTGCCGCATCGGTGGTGCCAATGGCGATATCGCGCCCGCCTCCGTAGCCGGTGGAGACGTCAATGGTGCGGATCATCTCTGTACCGGCGCCAGCACCATCGGTGTAGGGTATGGCTCCGGCCCACTGCCACGAGGAGCCGTTATCTCTGGTAACCCAGACATCTCGGGGGCCCTTTGGTGCGGTGCCGCCGGGGAAAGCCTGGGCTGCGTCGGTGGCCACTGCCCAGAACTTGGGGTCATCCGGAGCAATGGCTACCAGGTAGACGTCTTCAATTCCTGACCAGCCTTGCTGGACCTGCCCAGCCCTTAGCAGATTCGCGTTCGGCGTCCCGCTGAGCGTTAAGCCATTGTTCACTGAAAGAGCGAGTGTGCTCCTGACGGTGTTGCCGGGCGGGCTTGGCATCGTTCCTACAACCGCCTGGAATCCCTTGATTACCCAGACGATAGTTCCGGAGTCGCCGCCGACAGCCATGTCAATAAGTTCATTGCCAAAGCCGCCGGTGTTCTGGATATCGCCCTTGAACGGGAGCGAGCCCGGTGTCCACAGGATATCCCACTTGCAGATGCCAGGGTCAGCCGATACTGCTGATGGGCTGACCAGGTTAGTCGGCAGTACAAAGCTGACTACCAGCATCAGTGCAACCAGGAGACCAAACATACTAGGGTATTTGGTTTTCATTATACCTCCTAAGTTTTGTAAACTCCGAAGATTTCCCGTTACCTCGTATTGTCATTCTGAGCGCAGCGAAGAATCTCGCCTTTTGCCTCAGTACGACATATCAAGCGGTACCGTTTCTTCGGAGACCTTCGGCAGAATTCGACCTCTTGCCTCCGGTTTTAGAAACCCTTAATGGGGAAAGTATTCACTTTTTAATAGGTATTTATATAGCCCGCCTGTACGGACTGCTCCACGCGTACCCCAACTAAGTTTTCTAGTTTGGGTGGCTTTATGTCCCGGAGCCAGGACGGTTCTGGGTTGCCTCGGCCGGTATGACCCTGCTTCGGCTTCCTTCCATTCGCATCACCTCCTTTCCATAGATAGTCCAACAGGCAAGGGAGAACCCTTGCCTATTACTATTGTACCACGCCTGTCAAGACCCGCAACCCCCTGAAAGGGGGTAAATTCCAAGCTCCAAGCACCAAATCCCAAATAAATTCAAAATACCCAAATTTCAATGACCAAAACCGCAAAACTGTCATCCTGAGCCTCCCCACTGTCATCCTGAGCCCCCCCCCTTTTGTCATCCTGCCTCTTTTCTTCTGTCATCCTGTCTTTGCCCCCCCCTGTCATCCTGAGCCATTCTCCCCTGTCATCCTGAGCCCCTCCCCCACTGTCATCCTGCCTCTTTTCTTCTGTCATCCTGAGCCATTCCCCCCTGTCATCCTGAGCCATTCCCCCCTGTCATCCTGAGCGTCAGCGAAGGATCTCTACAAAGTGAAGAGAGATTCTTCGGTCGTCCTTCACATTTGGGAAGGACTCCCTCAGAATGACATATTTCTTTTTTGTCATCCTGCCTTTGCCCCCCCCTGTCATCCTGAGCCATTCTCCCCTGTCATCCTGAGCGTCAGCGAAGGATCTCGGCGCAGCGAAGAGAGATTCTTCGGTCGCGGAGTTTATCCTGAGCCAGATTCTTCGGTCGTCCTTCACATTTGGGAAGGACTCCCTCAGAATGACATATTTCTTTTTTGTCATCCTGAGCCATTCTCCCCTGTCATCCTGAGCCATTCTCCCCTGTCATCCTGAGCGTCAGCGAAGGATCTCGGCGCAGCGAAGAGAGATTCTTCGGGCGTCCTTCACATTTGGGAAGGACTCCCTCAGAATGACATATTTCTTTTTTGTCATCCTGTCTTTGCCCCCCCCCCTGTCATCCTGAGCCATTCCCCCCTGTCATTCTGAGCCCCCCTTGTCATTCTGAGCGTAGCGAAGAATCTCACCTTTTGTCTCAGAATCTTAGCCAGGTCCTTCGGTCGCGGAGTTTATTCTGATAGTGATTACAGGTATACCTGGCGGTATCACCGTAATCTCCATTTAATCTCCGCAATCATTGGTGAACCCCTACATTTATCGGAAGAAAGTATGATTTTGACTCATACTTTTGGCTGATAGCACGGTGTTAAAACCCCGTGGCTACGTGTTAAAAGAAATCCTAAGTCCCAGGCACCAAATACTAAACAAATTCAAATGACCGAAACCCCGTAAAATGCGTTTCCGGGCTCTTGCTGCTATGTCATTCTGAGCCATTCTCCCCTGTCATCCTGAGCCATTCCCCCCTGTCATCCTGAGCGTCAGCGAAGGATCTCGGCGCAGTGAAGAGAGATTCTTCGGTCGTCCTTCACATTTGGGAAGGACTCCCTCAGAATGACATATTTCTTTTTTGTCATCCTGTCTTTGCCCCCCCCCTGTCATCCTGAGCCATTCCCCCCTGTCATCCTGAGCGTCAGCGAAGGATCTCGGCGCAGCGAAGAGAGATTCTTCGGTCCCGGAGTTTATCCTGAGCCAGATTCTTCGGTCGCTTCGCTCCCTCAGAATGACATATTTCTTTTTTGTTATCCTGAGCGTCAGCGAAGGATCTCAAAAGCAAGACGGATTCTTCGTCGTTTCACTCCTCAGAATGACACCGAAAGTTTGGGATTTAGAAATTAGGATTTAGGATTTTGGTAATGGCTGGGGGTGAGACGGTATTCACTTGTAGTATTCGCGTACTCTTCGGAAGAAGGCGCGGACGATGAGTATGAAGATGATGGCGAAAATGATGATGCCGCCGACGACAAGCCAGATGGAGAAAAAGCCGACCTTGAAGGGGTACGGGGCTAGCGCTACTTTGCTTACGTTGCCGGCGCCGTCGATGGCTTTGACCTGCCAGAAATAGGTGCCCGGCTCGAGCCTGATGGCACACGTTGTGCCGGTCAGTCCTGTCCTTGTGACGGTGGGAGGCCAGACCTGTGTATTTGTGCCTACCTCGAAAGTATAGGTGACGCCGCTGGGGTCCTCCACCGGCTGCCATTTGAAGGTGACAGGCTGCGGGCCGAACCAGCCGAACCTCTGTCCATCGCAGGGATAGAGGAGGTTGGGCGACGGCGGCGGTTCGGCTTCCAGTGTCAGGCCGGAGGTGGCGACGTTGCCTGCCTTGTCGGTTGCGGTAACCACCTGCTGGTCCTGCGAGCTTTCCGGAACATTGAAGCTGTGACTGAAATTGCCCGTCTGGTCGGTGGTCGGCGAGTCGGCTATGGCGACATTGTTGAACTTAATGGAGACCTGGCTGCCGGCGGCAAAGCCGCTGCCGGTCACCGTGACCTGGCTGCCGACCTCGGGATGTTGCGGGTCAAGTGTGATCCTGGGCTTGACCTGTATGCTGGCGCTGATATTCCCCAGTGACATGGTTTCCATGGCAGTCTTGAACTCGTGCTTGCCGGCGATGGTATCGGGTATGGTGAAGTCGGCGCTGAAGCTGCCCAGCGCATTGGTGCTGATTGTCGGCTCGGTGTCCTTGCCATCGAAGCTCAGCGTAACGTCTTCGTTGGCTGGGAAGCCGCTGCCCTTGATGGTGACCTTGGAGCCGGGCAAGCCTGATAACGGGTTCACATTTATGTCCGGCAGCACCGTGAAGGCGAAGCCGTAGGGGTCTTGAGGGCGCCAGCTGCGCCGGTACTGGACGTAGTTGTTGCCGTAGGCAGACTCGGGCACAGTAAAGGTAACCGTCACCTTTGTTACATCTCTAGGGAATTCATCCTCGACCAGCACGAAATAGTCAGTGCCCTTAACGCTTTCCTCGGTGATGGGCGTCTTGCTCCATATTATTGCATAGGGTCCGCCTATAGATTGTGAGCCGGCGTCTATGTTTATGGTCGCCGTGGAGCCGACTCTACCCGAGGTGTCCGATCCTTCCCCCACCACCGTGGGGCAAACGCCTTCCACTCAGCCATCGGCTCTGGCTGCCGTCGGCACCAGCGCCAGTGCAACCAGTAAGACCAGGCAAAGGTAAGCTGTAAACTTCATGACCTAAATTTTATACCCCCCCGCCTGAGCCTTGTCAAGTTTAAGGCTGACACCGCCTGCCAAAAATGTTATACGTCCACCCTTGCCGGGTGGAGCGAAAATGCGACAAAATCGTCTTGAATAGTTAGAACATTAGTGCTAGTATCTGTCCATAATGATTGATGTTGAGCTTGACTTATTGCCTGAGGAAATCGACTGGCGGGATGAGGGGTGTGAGGTTTTTCCCTCGTGTCTGAACTGTCCGTTGCCGAGATGTCTTGAGGAGCAGCCGAGGGGGCAGCAGAGGCTGCGGATGGCAGCGCGCGGCAGGCGGATGGCGGAGCTCAGAAAGCGCGGCAAAAGCGTTAAGGAGATAGCCGACCTTTTCGGCGTCAGCCAGAGAACTGTACAACGGGCGCTGAAGAATCAAAAACCAAAACGTAAACAAACTGTCATTCTGAGGAGTGAAACGACGAAGAATCTCTCTTCGCTTTGTAGAGATCCTTCGCTAACGCTCAGGATGACAGGGGGGAATGGCTCAGGGTGACAGAAAAGAAACATGTCATTCTGAGGGAGCGGAGCGACGAAGAATCCGTCTTGTTTTTGAGATCCTTCGCTGACGCTCAGGATGACAGAGGGAAAGAGTCAGGATGGCAGAAAAGAAATATGTCATTCTGAGGAGTGAAACGACGAAGAATCTCTCTTCGCTTTGTAGAGATCCTTCGCTAACGCTCAGGATGACAGGGGGGAATGGCTCAGGATGACAAAGAAGAAACATGTCATTCTGAGGAGTGAAACGACGAAGAATCCGTCTTCGCTTTGTAGAGATCCTTCGCTAACGCTCAGGATGACAGGGGGGAATGGCTCAGGGTGACAGAAAAGAAACATGTCATTCTGAGGGAGTGAAACGACGAAGAATCTGGCTCAGGATAAACTCCGCGACCGAAGAATCTCTCTTCGCTTTGTAGAGATCCTTCGCTAGCGCTCAGGATGACAAAGAAGAAAAATCGCGATGACGGAGTAAAGGCGCTAATAAAATGACTGATTTTAACCCACAATCCCTGTCTCAACTGGACAGAGCACGCCTGGCAGAATACAAGGCTAACATGGACTTCTACAACGGCGAGCAGTGGACGGAGAGAAGCAAGAACCGCCAGCTCGTCTTTAACTACGCCAAAATCGCCGTAGATAAGCTCACCAGCTACCTGATGGAAGGTCTTAACTTCGCCTGTGAGCCGGTAGACGACACAGACAGGGCTAAGCAGACCGCCAGGATAGCAGAAGCCGTAATCTATCAGGTATACGCCCGGAACAACCTCCAGGAGCTTGACTACGAGACCGAGGTGGACGCCGCTATACTGGGAGACGGCTGCTTTAAGGTCACCTGGGACGCCGTAGAGAAGCGCATCCGGGTAACCAGCCCCGATGTCAACGGCGTCTACGCCTGGTGGCTTGGAGACGACCTGTCCAAAGTCTGGCGGGTAGCCAGCCGCTACACGCTCAGCAAGGACGAGGTCAATCTTCTCTACAACAAGACCATCAGCAAGACCACCGCCACCATCACCGAGCTGTGGACGGATAAGGAATTCACGCTTTACCTGGACAATGACACCCTGGAAAAGAAGCCCAACCCCTACGGCTTTATACCCTTCATCATCTTCCCCAACGTCAGGCAGCCGAAGCACTTCTGGGGGACTTCCGATATCCCCCAGCTCAGGCAGGCGCAGCGGGAGCTTAACCGTGCCCTGTCCCAGCTCTCCCGCATCCTCGAAGTGTCGGGCAACCCCATCGCCGTATTAGAGGGAGTGGATTCAGCCGAGGAAATCAAAGTAGCCCCCGGACAGGTGTGGACTATACCCGAGGAAGCCAAAGCCTATCTCTTAGACCTTCTGGCAGGCGGCGGCATCAGGCTTCACGTGGACTATATCGATATGATTTACCGCTGTCTGCATGATATATCGGAATCACCCAGGGCAGCCTACGGCGGCATCGAGAGAGAGCTGTCGGGCGTAGCCCTGGAGGTGGAGCTGCAATCTTTACTACAGAAAGTCAGGCGCAAGAGAACCATCCGCACCGCAGCCTATATTAAGCGCAGCCAGATGATTCTCTCTTTACATAAGCAGTTCAGCAGGCAGGACTTGACCGGCGTAAACATGCGCATCGTCTGGGGGGCAGTACTGCCCCAGGACAAAGCCAGGCTGGCTCAGAACGAGCAGCTGCTTGTCCAGTCAGGCATCCACGCCAGGAGAACGGCCATGGACGAGCTGGGCATCCGCGACCCCGAGGCGGAGCTAGCCAGGTGGCTGGAGGAGAGAGGCCAAATTCTGGAAATGAATCAGCAGTTTAAGGCGAAGTCTACCCGAGGCGGCGAGCGAGAGAGAGCGACAGCCGCCGACATGGAGACCGAGACCTTGACTGAATAAACGCCAAAAGGAAGGAGACTACATTGGCAGATGACACAGAACCCAAAGTCGACAACCAAACCCCGACCGCAGAGGACTACCAAGCCCTCCAGGCTGAGCTCCAGGCTGAGCGGGACAAGGCAGCCGTCCTGGTTTCAGAGGCTACTCAGCCCCTTCAAGAAAAGATAACGGAGCTTGAAGGTCAGGTAACCACCTATTCCACCGATGCACAGGCGTTGCAGGAGAAACTTGACCAGCTCAGCTCTGACTTTGAAGGAGCCAAAGCCGCCTATGCCTACGCAGTAGACGACTACAAGAAGCTGGTGCTCTCCACCAATCCTGTATTCACCCCTGACATCATAGGCGGAGACACCGTCGAGGACATCAAGGCCTCGGTGGGCAAAGCCACCAGCCTTGTGTCAAAGGTCAAGGAGAACCTGGAAGCGCAGGCGTCAGCCCTGGCTCAGCTAAACGTGGTGCCGGCAGGTGCCCCGGCACGCACACCCATAGACCTGTCAACCCTGAGCACCAAGGAGAAAATCACTCTTGGCTTAGAACAAGCCAAAAAGAGAAAGGAGCAGTAGAGAGCTACTGCGGCAAAATAACTAAAAAGGAGACTTAACCTATGCCAACAACTTTAACCGAAGCAGCCAAGCTGTCTAATGACGTCCTGTTAGCCGGCGTCATCGAGACCATAGTCAAGGAAAGCCCCATACTCCAGTCTATGCCCTTCATAGAGATTGTGGGCAACGCCTTGACCTACAAGCAGATGTGCATAATTGACTACTAACTGGTTCTATCGGAAAAACTGCCTTCACCTCAACCCGGTCAAAGAATACGAGGAGTCTAACTTGCAGACGGTCGAGCATTTCCCTTCTAGCTGAAGGGAAATGCATTACTTCGCTTATCTCACTATCTTCAAAGTTGACTAACGTTGAAACAATCTTATGAGGCTCTTCAACTGTTCGCTCCACCTCACCGTTTTCATCCTCGAGGTTCCAAGACATACTTACTAACCTCTTCTGCCAAAAGCGTAGTATGTTCCGGGTATGGTCCAACTCCTTAAGCTGGTCTGGGTCTACCTCCGTACGTAGATCCCTTAGTCGATTCTCTTCTTTTTCGATTCGAAGTCTCTCAGCCTCGACCCATTCCCGTCCAAGAGCTCCGGCAACCCAACCTTCGGCCAACCTTCTTTTATTATCAGCTAGCTTAGAAAGCTGCTCGTCAATTGGACGTATACGTGTTTCAAGTTCAGTTACTCTAATCCTTAAACGTTCAATGGTGTCGGACAATAATTGTTCCAGCTTCTTCGGGTCATTTAAGATAGTCTCGATTCTTGACCAGACTTGCCCTTCAAGCCAGTCGGCATCGAGACGAGGCACATTGCAGCGTTGCGAGCCATCAACGTGTGCCCTTTTCAATCTCCCAGTGCAGCTATAATAGCGCCTCCCATGGGTTATTTCGCTGCGGAAAGTATGTAAGCACTCGCCACAACTCACCAATCCTTGCAGCAGATACGGGTTTACACGTGCCGGATAAACATGCTTATTGGTACTGAGGCGCCTTTGCGCTGCCTCCCAGAGGGAACTGTCAACGATAGGGGGAATGCTAACCTCAATAATCTTCTCTGGGGTACCCTTGCGCAATCTCGAGATATGGCTATTCCGGCCAAGTAACTGTCTTCCTTTATATGAAGGATTAACGATTATGTCTCGCACTGCGCCGCTATGCCATCCCTTTGCCCTATTTGTACGAGTGGGAATTCCTTCAGCATTGAGTATGTTGCATATAGCCGTCATAGACTTGCCTAAGGAGTACAAGTCGAAGATTCTGCGCACCACCTTTGCTCGTTCTTGGTCAATTATGAGTTTCTTTGTTTCTCTGTTATAACGATAACCATACAAAACATTACCGGGCCCCCAGCGGCCCTCTTTGTAGCGCTGTAACCTTCCTCCTCTTGTCCTCTCAATCATTGCTTCTCTTTCCCACTCCGCGGTCAATCCAAGCACTTGGAAAACTGCACGGCCAATCGCGCTAGAAGTATCGATGTTTTCCCTAATCGAATATAGCGACACGTCATTGTCCTTCAACGTCTCCTCTAACTCTAAAAGCAGCCTGAGTTTTCGTGCCAACCTGTCCAGTCTTGAAACAACAACTATTTCGAAGACATCACTCCTAGCTTCTGAGAGCAACTGTCGCAGCCCCGGTCGGTCATCATTTTTCCCTGAGAACCCGGGGTCACAATACTGCCGTGCAACCTGCCAACCCTGACGATTGCAATGTTCTTTGATCTGTTCGAGCTGGAGGTCCAAGGAAGTACCTTCCATAGCTTGTTCTTCCGTGGAGACCCTAGTATAAAGTGCAACTCGTGCCATTAGATGCCGTCATCCTATATTTTCTAGGGTAACACAATTTAAAGCAACTGTCAAGCTGAACCTATTTTCAAACTTCATCCATTTGTTAACCCAGGTTTCATTACTAATTCTTGAAGGGGTTTTAAATAGTAGTCCTTGAACCCTCTCGAGTACCGGTAATACAATGTACTGATTAAAAGGATAGAAACAATACTTTTGTAAAATATTTTGAATATGGCTGGTCGCCAGTCAATTTATTGTTAATCCGGCCTCCTTGTTTTTATATCAATTGCAGTTTTTGATATAACATACCGGATAAACTTTGAATCTAAGCCCAGATACCCCTCCTCCCCCCTCTCGTCATTTCTTCTAACAAGAGTAAAACCCCGTTATAAGCAGGTAAACTATATATGGTAAACGACGGGGTAAACGATGCGGTAAATGTTATGGTAATCCATATTAATGGGAGCAGGGTTGAGAACTCGGCCGATTTGAGTTGTGAATTCTTAGCTAGTTCTGCTCACTTTATGAGCTTCTCAGCTTGTGCTCTTGTCTCACGCTCGTAGAACTCCTTACCTTTGGGCGTGCTGAGGTCTACTCCTAATAATCGCGCTTCCGACTCGACCCAGTGTGTGACCCCGCGCGACTGCATGAGGACCCTGATTGCAGTCTCCAGCTCGTGCTTGGTGAACTTAGGTGCCTTGTTCACTTGGCTTCTCTGCGGCAACTATTTCTTCTTTAATCATGAATGTCTCGTTCAGTATTACACAGTTACCACCTAATTTACAAACGCTTCTGAAAACCAAAGGTACCAGTGCCCTGATATAATCACACACTTCATCTGATTCTTGGGGTTTGGCCTCCTGGAGGTATTACAAAACGCCGAACGGTAACAATGGCCGGCGTTGTTGTACCAGAGGCTTTTATTAGCGAGAAGAATACTTAATCTCTCAGCATTTGAGGCATCGGAGCCGTGAGTGACTGATTTTCGAATTGCACAATCTGGTCTTTTGTTCAATGAGCTGAAATAACAAGCGAGGCAGATAAGTCAAAATATGCAAAAGAGTCGTCGGCTCGCTTTTTATGTTCAGGAAGAAAATAGCTCGGACAATGTGACACCTAAAGCCCGCGCAATGGCTGCAATATTCTTTAGTGCCGGGTTACGCTCTCCCCTCTCAATGCCCCCAAGGTATGTTCTGTGTATACCCGCTTTAAATGCTAGCTCTTCCTGAGATAAGCCCTTTTCCAATCTCAGGTCGCGGATCCTATCCCCGAATTGTTTTTGTATGCTCGATTGTTTTGGCAACTAGTATGTAATCCTTGACTAAATACTAGCGCCATGTATACAATGAGTCTACAGACTATAAGTATCATTTACATACAAACTCTACCAAAGATAGTAATTGAGGAATGGTTGGAGCTGTAGCAGCATTATAGCTACCAGCAGGAGGTGGTAAAATGGCAAAGACTGTCTTTTCAATTGTGGCACTTTTGGCATTGATCGGCTTGGCTGCCGCATGTGCGCCGTACTCCCCGCCATCCAATTATCCAACAGGTCAGCAGAATCCTCCTCAATCCAGCCCTCCAGCCCAGACACAAACAACGGGGGCGCCTGCTTCAGCACAGCAGGGTGGGCCCCCTTTAAGTGTAACAATCGACTATGTAGGAATCTTATCTGCTTATAATCGTCATGCCTTAAGTCCGCACCAGGCAATGGTGAAATTGGTCGTGGTAGTCAGTGACGGCAGAACAGTAGTCGAACGCACTATTCCATTTACAGGCTATCAACGAATGAATGATTTTGATATATGGGAAGTTAATATTAAGGGATTACACATTGATTCTGCGAATGATTACTTGAAGCTCTCTATCAGAGCATTCGACGTTGACCCTGATATAGATTTTGAAAAAAGCTTCTTGTCTACTCTTAGCGAACTAGGGCAGGCCGGAGCAGGCAATGTCAAAGCAATATTGGATTCATTGCCAGGACAATGGTACCTAGGCGAGTATGAAAATACATGGTATCCCTCCCAAAATTGGGGTATTAATTCCTATAATGGCGAAAAGGGGACCAATATGCGAGTTTGGTTTCGAATATGGTCTAGCCAAGAACCTGCGACCTTGCCCAGGCCCATATTACAACCAGATGTCGTGATTCAAAATGTGGTGCTCCCGAGTACTGTTTCATTAGGGGTAATAGGTCTAAAGACTGAGAAACATACGCTCACATTGAAGAATAATGAAGATACTGATGTTTCGATTGATTACTTTGGAGATTCTTCTCTAGCTATGGATCTGTATAGAAGTCCGGTTAAAGGTACAGTTAAAGTACCTGGAGGAAGTTCGATAGAGGTGACCCATTCATTCCAGTATTCCAAGACAGGCACTACAACTGTAACATACGTGATATATTATCACGGCAATGAGCTCAATAGGTGGTCCGGAACAGTCACAGTTACACCTTGAAGCCATCCTAGGTAATTAACGTAATTAACAAAACAGGCTTTCGTTCAATTGGATAACAAACAGGCACCTGTGGTTGACGGATAAAATTTAGATTGGCAATTATCCCTTGTCAACAAGGGGCAAATAGGAAAACAACATGTTAGCGTTAGAGCTTAAATATTTTAGCGTTCAGCTTCATTGTGTTCATATCGAATAAGCCGTCCACGACGCCTTGAATTGAATTCAACCACGCAAACTCTTTTGATCCTGTCCGGCAGATTACAGCTCCTTTGATAGCAAAGCGTCCCACTGGAGTGGCTGTCGAGAGCCCTGAGACTTCGACTGAAATTCGGTCGCCTCCTTTCAAGGAGGCTTCACACGGCTTGATACACTGTGTAAAATATCTGTCTTGCTACTGAACTCATAGGTTTCTACCAATGATACCGTTCTCCATTTATAAATACTTCTATCCACTCGTACCATGTGTAGCCTTTCAGGTTGAGCGGTATTTCTATCAGCGCTGTTTCGCCCCTTTCAAAGTGGTAATCCCTCTCACCGTAAATCCGTCTTTCTCTATCCCTGCCAGTCTCGCAAAGCTCCACTCTTACGTTCGCTTCGCCACCAGACCCTCCATAAACCATCACATCAACAAATGCGCCTCCTATTTCCGTGTAAGGTCCGTACACATGCTTCACCTTATAATCCTCCCCGTGGTCTGGTTTCCATGTAGAGGAGTATTCATCGTTTACTATCACTCTCACCTCGTCATAATAAGTATAGTCACCGTTAAGCTTTACACGCTCTGACACACCTTCCCAGGAGGTCGGATAAGTGTCATCGGAATAGATGCCATAGACAGGTGTAGGTTTGCCCTCGTGCCATAGCCTTATCTCCGCCTCAACATGCCCAGCCTCTTTAGCATATAGGCGACACTCGGCCACTAAGTGCTCCTCCCCGCGAGCTGACGAATAAGTATACAATTCTTCGACTTTCAACTCATAAGTAGGGCCACAGCCGACTGTTAGAAATACCAAAGACAAAACCAGCAGAAGCTTAAATAGCAATTTTACTCGCGCGTCAACTGGCAATGAAGTGCGTAGACCGCGCCTCGGAATCTTCCATTGACCTTGCATTGTGCCTGCCCCCAACAATTATACCACTTGTTAAGTTAGTCGCATAAGCAGCTAGTTGCACGAAAGTCAGAAATGTGCAATCAGGTTCAAAAGTATATAACTTAACAAGCTTGGCGTGTGTTTTAAGCTAATTATTACAGTGATCCATTATAGGTTTGTTGTTTGAAGATTTATACTCCATCCATTGGCCGCAAAAAACTCAGGCAAATCAAAGTGTTTTATGGAGTAATGTCTGCACACTGCAGGAAGACGGTTCGGAATGAAGGTACTCTCGGTACTTACTATGGTAAAGTCCTGGAGACTAGAAAAGAGGTCTGGCTTAGACCTTTGCTCAATTACCAATGCAATTAACCATGGGTCGGCATCATCTTTTTCCTTATTGTAGTGTATGAGCGTGGGAAACTGACGAACGATTTCTGCAACGAGAAATGTCTGCTGGAGTGAAATATCTTTAAAGAAAGGTTCTTTAGGCAGAATCCATTTTGTAAGGGAATCGGGTCTTTTAGACTGCGTTGTGATTTCTTCAAAGACAATTCTATGTGAGATTAACTGGCCGCTATTGAACAGCTTATCCAATTCTGGGTAAAGTTGCGGGATAAGTCTTACCAGATATCTATTAATATCGACGAATGCCGAAGTATCTAAGCAGAAAATAAGGCTCCGATTCTGATTCATCTCTGCAAACCAGATAGATAGTTTATCTTCAAGCCCAGTATATCTGAGGCCAGCGAATACGGGACCTTTCTCTGATTCATTGCGTCTAGAGTGGAATTAAAAAGAGCTTCCCCCCTCGAATTGATACTTCTGTTGACCGGAGAATTGGAATAATGCGGTCTAGCAGGCAAAACGGATTTACGGATTTCGTCAAGGAGAGAGAAAAACTCATTTTCAGAAACGAAACCAAGGGTAAAAAGCCTGCGTAAATACACTTCACTACTTATTTTGAATTTGGTAGCGTATTTGAATATGGTGTCCTTGTCTTTAGCCTGAACCACCTCTTTTACCGGGACTAGGAGAGACCCTGCAAAATAATTACAGTCAAATTCTATGGAAGTCTCTTCCCTTTTTAAAATTGCATCATCCGGTTTGCACAAGCCTGATTGGCTTTTCACAATGTGCGCCAGCTCGTGGAATAATGTGAAAGTCCGAGAAGTGGCTGGATAGGTATTATTGATAGTAATGCAGTAAGGGAAAGAATCTGAGTAAGAAAATCCTTGGGCTTCGGCTTTTGGCATGGCGAACTGAAATACGTGAATGCCGAGGTTATGCTCAACGCTGTTCCGCCACCTTTTATAAGCTGTCTCAGAATCAATATTAGTCGCTGTTTGCTCATCAACTGGATACTTAAGAAGATTTCTAATCCAATTAATGCTCTCTTCTGAATCTAGTTGCTTGGCAAATGTCTCCCGGTATCCGGTGAGCCAGGAATACCTATCTCGATAATATTCAGGACCATATAGCTGAAGAAGAAAATCCCGAAACCGCGCGGTACGCCTGATAGCCAGTAGAGTATTATCCGAGAGTCTAGCCAGCGCCGGTTCAAGGTTTCTAAAATCAGTGGGCTTTTTAGTTTTTGGAGGAATGCTGGGAAGGAAAAAGAAGGCTATTTGCCTCTTGCACGCCTTTGATAAAGCAACTAGGTCGCCGAGACTGAGTCCCGTTCCGGTATTTTCCCAGGTCAAGTATTGTTCTTGGTCTACATGAATTCTACTGGCTATTTCAGCCGGTGAATAGCCACACTCTTCCCGTGCCCATTGTAAAAGCTTCGGGTTTATTTTCAATTCGGGGTTCATTAATTCACCCCGTTACCTTCCAAGAACTTCAGCTCTTTGCTGAAACCAATAATACTTGAGATTCTTTCTTTAAGTAGTTTGGTCTCATTGTTGGTTATGAACGTGCTTGGTGGCTTTTGGTGTGACATGCCTCTCGCCGCGATCTCCTATCGTGATTCGCTATAGTTGTCCTCAAACTTCCCCCTTTTTTGACCAATTATATACCTACTATGGCTGAGTGGGAAGACCTTCCAATGTCTCGTAGGAGAGACGAGGCATCAATATACTTTGAAACTGGGGTGAGTTTAACTTATTGCACATTCCGTCATAATGTGCAGTCTATAGGTCAGTCGGGTTGGGGAGGGATGAACGGGTATGCTATTGTATCCGGATACCAATAATCGCTGATTATACCTTTGTTGAGCAACATTCTAGCTCCACGAGGGGAGACAGTCTTTATTTTGCTTGCTATCGTTTGGTCCACACGTTTTTGTTCTAGATCTTTACTGTAAAAAGAAAAACCGTGCCTAACGCAAATATTCTGTCGCCTGACATTCTTTCTAAATTGCTTTATTTCGTTATCTATCCACTTTGGGTGGATATAATACTCATCTATAGTTTGCTCCTTTTGGGTGTTATAATAATCATAGACTTGTTCTAATGGTCTGTATCTGCAATCAGCTATTTGTACCTTCCATTCCCAACATTTTAGTCGCTTCTTTTCCAGTTCCAGGAAATCGTAATTCCAGTTATATATCATAAAAACGTAGATATCTTTAGCTTGATAGCCAGCATCAACTAACATGTCAATTTGCTTTTTAATTATGTCATATTGTGAGTAGCTATGGTCCCAAGCAATTCTGGGATAAATAAACCTCGCCGTTCTAAGTAATTTAGCTAGATTCGCATTAAGTAACCTACCATCGAGTCCGCATTGACATTCAGCATAAATCGGTTTATTGTCATACGTCATTTCTGAGAGCTCTAATAGAATATCAGTGATGTTAGGATTAGCAAGGAGATTATTATCATAGAATATTAACCTGTTACTATGAACTTCTTCTTTAATACTTCTTTTGGAAGTAAATGTAGGTTCAATTTTCCATGTCCCGCAAAAACCGCACCTTCGGATACAGCCTCTTGAGGCATGAATTATCTGGTAGTCAACATCTACTAAATCATAGGCTGGCTGATACTTCTCAGCTTCGTCATTGACGCCAACGAAAACCTCATCGCAACCAGACTTCCTACAATGCTCTGGCATCAAAGAGGCGTAGATTCCTCCTACAATAACCTTTGCATTCGGGAACTTCTCTTTATAAAAAGCAACGCTGTCCCAAACGTATTGTGACCAATACGTAAATAAAGAAGTAATCTTCACTTCATCCGGCACGAAGCCGTTAGTATCTTTATTGCCCCTTACTAATCGAAAGCTGTCACCTTTTTGTTTATGATAGCTGGCTAACTTTAAGAGACCAATGGGGAGGAAATCTCGGTGGTTTTTGCTCTTAGGGGGAATAGGAAACTCGGGTTCAACTAACAGAACATTCATCTGTAATGTCCACTACTCTTGTTATTTTTAGCAACTATGTTTTTAGTTTGAACAAATGTCAAGCAAACTGCTCCCGAAATTTAAGATAGTGTTGTCTTAATTCAGGTTCTTTAGCAAACCTAGCATTTATATCCTCGAAATCATGTTCCAATATCTCTACTATCCGTGGCTGATATGATTCAGCTAAAATTTCTGCAGGATTCTTGCTGCTATACCCTTCTTGTAACCCGATAAATTCGCAATCAAACATAAGGTTTATCATTACGGTTCTTGCTCCCTCATTTATATAACTACATCTTTCTAAGCACTTGGTATCAAAGTTTTCGCTTTGTCCATACTTTATGATTAACTTAGGAACGACGAAGAGTAGAAATTCACAGTAATTGGGGAAAGCTTTCTCTGGGTATTTCTGTAAAAAATTCTTTTCAACATCAGGATAACTACCATCCAGATTGCTGTTCAAACAGTTATCTAATTCGGTTTTGCCTGTTATATCGTTGCCCTGTTCAATTGCAGGGAGCGTTACAAAAAGTGTGAACGAATGGCTTTTTAATCTTTGAATCATGAATATCTTGAGAATAGTCTGCATAGTAATTGAAGTCTTCTCTTCTTTCTGTCTAAAGCCAGGCTTAGTAAAGTCCAAATTTATCACGTCATAAGGAAACCATCTCTGTGCACGATCAGATACATAGGAATGACCTGCATCAACGAACTTTTCTAGCTTGCCATGCCAGTCTCTGGCTCCGGGTAAAAGATTACGAATCCTTGCATACCTTTCTGGATGAGATTCACAAAATGTAAGGCTACGACGTGCATATCCTGTATCTGTAGTTAGGAGCAATCCCACTTGTTGAAAAAGCTTTATGTCATAACATTTTGCTGATGTTAAGGTTAGTAGGTTAATATAATTTTTCCCGCTGTTTTCCTTCCTTCTAGAAGCATAATGAATCCATCTCATCCTTATATGCCACTTCTGCGGACTATTGTATATTTGGTCCTCTTCGGAACTTAGGAAGGTCTCTTCTAGAGTGTTCATTCTACCAATTCTTCAAACTGTCAAAAAATAGCTGATACATTTTCTCTAAATCGCCTTCTGAGCGTTGGCAAGAAGCTTCAAAAAGAATTAAGATATCCTCGATTGTTGGCTTGTTTTTCCCCTTAAGTCTTCTTAAAAGAGGATGCTTGTGATTAATTATTATCTCGTTTTCTGTTAAATTTAAACTTACCGGGAGTTCAGTAGGTTCTTCGGAAAGAACTACTCGTATGTCCCGATTAAATGTTGTTCGGAGATACCCTCTTATTTTGGTCTGTCTTTGAATTTCGCTTATTAATTTTGATGCTTCTTTTCTCTCAATATACCGGCTTCTAAATTTGGTGAATACCTCTTCGTGAAGTTTCTTGTGTATATAATTTCTCAGTTTTCTATAATGTGGATGGGTAATAACAAACGAGCTCCTATTGACATTCATGGCTTCCTCTAACCCATCCTCTACATAAACCTCAGCGAATACCCATGGTATAAAAAGCTTTTCTGGATGAGGGTAGCTCCAAAAATCCGGGTCGATGTCGCCTATTGCAGTATTTTTTAGTCTTACTATCAACCCCCTCATTTGCGGAGGAAGTATCTGGCGATTTTGCCCATATATATATCCCTTAAATTTAAGCTTTGATTTATCACTGAAGTCGGAGAACTCCTCTTCAAATGTATAAATGTCGAATTTCCCTTTATCCAATGCGATGTCTTTTTCAGTAGGAAGCAGTATCGGCTTCTTTAGCAAAACCCCATCAAAATCAACCATGAAATTAAATTTATCAATTGATTTCTTTATTTCTTCAATATCTTGGAGTTGATCTTTAAATGTTTCTCTATTATTTTCATTCTCTACTCCGATAGGACCCTGTTCCAAATATCTCACAGGCACTATATTGGCAATGCCAAGCACTAATCTCCAATACTCTGCGATGTCTTTCCAAAGATTGAGTTGCTGTCCTGCTACCTGATTCATAATGTTCTCGAAGCTTTGCCCATCAAAACTTCGGACTTTGATACCAGCTTCGATGATGTCTTTATCCTGTAATAGTTCTTTAAAGTCTTGACTTAATTCTTCAAGGAGTAGAATAGTGTAGTGTGCGTCTTTTTCTTCTGGCAGGTTTACGAGTCTAACGTCACTTAATTCATAGAATTTACGTTTTTGAGTTATAGCTTCTTTGAATTTGCTAAAATCAATTTCAGCTTGAAACTTAAAATCTTCACCTTCTTTAGTGGAAATAACAGTCATCTTGTTACATACTTCAGATACCGCCACAAATCCTATGCCAATTTTCCCTATCAGCGGTCTGCCACTTTTAGTAAAAAGACCAGCGTCTCTCTTGTCTGATCTGCTAATCCATAAGAATTTATTGTCGAAATCCAAATAGTTCATACCCTCTCCATCGTCAGTTATGGAGAAGGTGTCGAGCTCTGGTTTTGCTCGAATGATTACTTTAGGGGCATCTGCATCAAAGGAGTTATCGATTAATTCCTTGATACAATTAGCGGGGTTACTATATATGCCTTTACTCAGATGTTGAACAATTTGAGCAGCAACCTTCATGTGCACTACTTGTTCAATACCAAGATCTTTTTTTAGCCCTTCCCCAGCAATTTGCGACTCTGCTTGTTTGATGTCTTCTTCGTTGGACATTTGATCACCACATTATCATAATCTATAGGTGCTATTCTACTACGTACTGTGAAAATCTTAAACCTCAACACATTAACAAAGACACAATCAGCCAAAAAGTTCAATAGTAGATTCTTACAATTAGGAGCATCAATTATATAGTGATAAAATATTCGAAGGATTGAGGCTCCTGAGGGTCTTATGAAGTGGAGATGTCCGCACCCAGATAAAGCAAGGCAGCGAGGTTGTCTTGATATTAAAGAAGATGACCTGTGCATACGAAAGGAATGGAGTGGAATCACTTACTTCAAGGCAAAAGGTCACGATGCACCGGCTAAGGCGGAAGTTTACTGTGAGCGGATTAAAGCCATACTGCATGAAGAGTGAGCAAACAATTCATCGTAATGTTTACCCGATGAGTGCCTGTAGTCCCATTGTCTTGTCTACTTCTAGCTAGGTCATCATGTTACGGTCAATGAAGGCTTTGTCTTTTACCTATTCATCAGTCAATTGATTCAATGACCCATCTGCTCTGCCTTTCTGTGGTATTAGCAAAGGCATAGTGCCCCCTTATTGTATGGTTAAATCATCATATTCACATCATAATACTGTGTAATATACACTAGTTTTATTTAGTACGATACATACGATACACTCACATACACTCAACATACTCATGAACCCGACCAGCATACACTGAAGATACACTCAACATACATAGGGGAAAAAACCGATAACTTCTCATGATACATACAACATACATAGAACTCTAGTCTCGCCTGATACCACTAACTAATGACATGCACAGAACACACGGAACATACATACAACATAAATACGAAAAATTGGTTGCTTCTTAAAACATACATACGACATACACTCGACGGCAAATACAAAATTCCACTTCTTTCACCGACATACATACAACATAAATACAAAGTTACACTTTTTATATATCACTTTGGTGTAACTTTGTTACAGAAAATGGACGTATGTTTGTTGTAACTAAGTTACACGAAATGGTGGTATGAAATGTGTAACTTAGTACGTGGGTCATGTGTAATGGTGAACAAGGTGGTATCGCTCATATCTAAGCTCATATGTGGGCTGAGTGTGTGCTTAGAGAAACGGATATACCCTGAATGCGCGGTTATGTGTGAGCTGTATGTGGACAGGATAACAGCTATTTAGCCCATCGTGAGTTTATATGTGTGCCGAGTGTGAGGCTTTTGCAACTAGATGTTTTTTGTGTGTGTATTGTGTGTGAGCCATGTGTGACGTGTGTGAGAGGTTTCTTTCTATGCATACTTAACAGAGTAATATTGGAGGGGCAAGATTATATTGCCATGCAGACAAAAAGAAAGAGGCGGTGGGCCCCCCATAACGACCAAATCCGATATATGTTAATCAAGGAGGGTAAAAGTTGCGAAGAGATTCAAGCCGGGGCCGGTCATAGCATGGCATTTATCGACAAAACGATGAAAAGTGTGATTTAATACTTTCTATTCTCTGTCTTTGATTCCCCAGTGGGCAAAACCCAGAATAACAAGACCAGCAGCATTGAAAGCAGCAAATGTCAGAGTACCTACGGTACCCCAATCAAAGACGAAATCGGCGAGCATAAGACCAGCGAAACCGATGGCAACTAGAATGAAGCCGATCAATTTAAGAGTGTCTTTAGTGTCTTTCATAAGGATTCTTTTCTTTTACCGATCCCCATATTACTAGATTCAATGATTATAGCATATGCGGAGATTAGCTCACATGCCATATTCCAAACTAGGAGTATTGAAAATCACAAACTGGCTTTTTGTTCACCTCAGTGTGAACTGCGTTCTTTGCTTTGGAGTTTCCACGCGCACCATGTTCATCATGTTCATTTGGTATAATACTTATGGCTCCAAAGATAAGCGCCGTGCCAGAGATGGGCCCCAGTGGATGGAGTCGGTACGAGCTCTTTGAGCCAAAACGTAGTGCCTCCCGCAAAAGGACTATACACTAAGCTACGCCGAAGGCAGCTTCCGGAGGTAAGTTTGAGAATCGCGTTCATTGCGCATCATGTTAACTTTGAAGCAGGGACAGCAACCGTCACCGCTCACCTAGTCGAAAGGCTTTGTGAGGACCATCAGGTTTCGGTTTTTTCTAATACTATAAATGGAATTGACTTACTCAAAGTTAAGCATTATAAGGTGCCAGCACTCAGATGTCCCAAGTCTTTGGTACACATTACTTTCCTGGTATCCAGTACCTTACTCCTTGCCGCTCTTTCCCTCCTCAGAAAAACAGACTTTGACATCATCCATTCGACAGGGTATGACTCTGCCTTTTCTTCAAACGTTATCACCTCTCATTTCTGTGAGAGGGAGTGCCGCCGTCTCGAAGAAGCTAACATAATTAAGATACCATGCAGGAGTGTCTGGCAAAAACTGAAAGCCCTGGACCACAGGCTGTATCGCAGCCTGCTATGCTTTGTTGAGAGGCTGATAATTAGCCGCAGCAGCTCTAAAGCGTGTATTGTAGTTTCTCAGGCTATGCAAAAAGAGTTTGCCCGTCATTACGGTGATGCCGCCACCAAAAACATCATCGTAATCCCTAATGGAGTAGATACTCTCGAATTCCACCCGACTAATCGGCTGCTCTATAGAGGCCAGATCAGGCAAAAGCATGGTGTATCCCGTAGTGATCTATTACTGATGTTCGCTGGAGGTGATTGGGAAAGGAAGGGAGTTCGGTATATCATAGAAGCACTTCCACTGCTTTCGGAAAGAAACGTCAAACTTATAATTATTGGTAGAGGCGACGAGGAGTACTACGGTCGCCTTGCGGAGCTTGAACAGGTGAGGGACAGGATGTTCTTTGTTTCGCATAGCAGTAGACTCTGGGAATACTATGCAGCCAGTGACGTATTCGTCTTTCCTACCATATATGAGCCTTTCGGCCTGGTAATTACCGAAGCTATGGCCAGTGGACTGCCTGTAGTAACCACACGCCTGGCAGGAGCAGCCGACTTCATTACGGACGGGGTTGATGGCTTTCTATTGGACAAGCCCGGAGATATCAATGAACTGGCAGCAAAAATCGAGTTGCTGCTTTCAAATACTGAAGTTAGAAAGACCATGGGTGAGCGTGCCAGGGAAACCGCAGAAAAATTCTCATGGGATCAGGTAGCTCAGAAAACCTTGGAGGTCTATAATACTGTATTAAATCGGCCAGACTTAGAAAGGCTACTGCCGAGCGTGCCCGAGAGACTACAGAGAGACTTTCACACGATCGAGCATCTCAGAAAACCCTAGAGGTCTATAAAAGTGTATTATACCGAGAGAGGAGAATAATCCAAAACTAAGATGCCTAGAGACGTACCTGTAGGCAATGGCAACCTACTCATCAGTTTCGATACTGATTACAACATACGGGATATCTACTATCCCTATATCGGCAAGGAGAACCATGCCGGAGGCTGTGTATCACGCACTGGCATCTGGGTTGACGGAAGCTTCGCATGGATTGACAGCCCCGAGTGGCGGAAGGAAATGACCTATGAAAGCGAGACTCTGGTAACCAGTGTTACTGCCGCTAATCCTGGTATAGGGCTTACCCTAACCTTTTCTGACCTTGTGGATTTTCACAGGGACATCTTTTTCAGGCGGGTTGATATAGCCAATCAACGAGACCACCCCCGCGACGTACGTCTATTCTTCCATTATGAGCTACGGATTCTAGGCAGCAAAATAGGCGATACTATCTACTACCACCCAGGACTGAGCGCGTTGGTGATGTACAAGGAGCAGCGTTATTTCCTGGCAGGTGGCCAGGTAAATGGAAGGATTGGCATTGATGACTGGACAACCGGAAGCACAAAATCAGAAGATAAGCTAAGTGCCCGGCACGATGCCGAAGACGGCCAATTGGCGAAGGTACCTCTTACATGTGGGTTCGCTGAGGGAGTCATCGGGCTCTATGACAAGACTGTGCCCGCTGGAGGAAGCTCAACCATGTACCACTGGCTGGCGGCCAGTACCCGCTTCCACGAAGTCGATGACCTCAATGCCCTGGTCCACGAACGTGGCCCTGAGTCATTCATCACGCGCACCCGAGACTACTGGCGAGCTTGGGTGAATAAGGAATCGCAAGATTTTACCGATCTGCCGGCTCCCATATTGGATTTGTACAGACGCAGCTTGATCACTATGCGCGTGCAGATCGATAACCGTGGTGCTATCATCGCCAGCACTGACTCCGACATTATCGAGGTCTTGGGGGACACCTATTCTTATGTGTGGGGTCGTGATGGCGCCTTCGTAGCCAAGGCCCTCGACATGGCCAACTATGATGAAGTCAGCCGCGAGTTCTTCAATTTTTGCGCTAATATCATTACCAGTGAAGGCTATCTCTTTCACAAGTATACCGCTGATGGATCTCTGGCAGGCCAATGGATGCCATGGGCAGACGAGGAGGGCAAGCTGCAACTGCCAATTGAAGAGGATGAGACTGCTTTAGTAATATACAGCCTCTGGCACCACTATGATAAGTTCCACGATGTAGAGCACATCCGTTCCCTTTATGAAACGCTGATTAAGAACGCTGCCGACTTTATGGCTAGCTATAGAGAGCCTCATACGAACCTTCCAGCACCTTCATATGACCTTTGGGAGGAACGCCGTGGCATCCACTCTTTTACAGTTGCTGCGGTCTGGGCAGGCCTACAAGCTGCGGCCAACTTCACGGAAATATTCGGCGAGATGACACTCACGAAGCAGTACCGTCAGGCGGCTGCTGAGATAAAAGAGGCTGCTATTAAGTACCTTTTTGACAAGAAATTGGGACGTTTCCTGCGCTCAATCACGGTTGACGCTGATGGTGTGGTGGAGCCGGACTACACTATCGATAGCAGCATTTGCGGTTCTTTTCTTTTCGGCATGCTCCAAGCTACTGATCCCCTGATTGAGAGCACGATGGCGGCACTTACAGACAGGCTTTGGTGCAAGACTGAGGTGGGAGGGGTCGCCCGCTATGAGAATGACTGTTATCAGCAAATCAGTCAGGACATCACCAATGTCCCCGGTAACCCCTGGTTTATCTGCACTATGTGGGTAGCACAATACCATATTGCTAGGGCTCAATCGATAGACGATTTAAAGCCAGCCCTCCAAATCTTCACCTGGGCTAAACACTGTGCTCTCCCAAGTGGTGTTATTGCCGAACAGGTTCATCCCTACAACTGTGCTCCGCTCAGTGCATCACCGCTGACCTGGAGCCATGCCGCCGTGGTGATAGCGATCCACGAATATATCGACAAATACCATGAACTCCAAGCACAGCTACACCATGGGGGAAAAGGTACGTAGTCCGCTTATCCCGGTTTTTGAATCTCCTGTTGAACAACTTGACGAAACGTGTGACCTGAAATGCACATCATATTGCAAACTGCCGATGAAGCTGGCAAAATACTGCCATGAGCCACGACGTTTTCATTAGCTTTGCCTTCAAGAATCAGATAGCTGCTGATCGCATTCGCTCCTATTTGACAGAAAATGGAGTTAAGTGCTTCATGTGCACTGATCTGCCCGGCGGTGTTGATTTTGATGTTCAGTTAGGTGAAGCTATTCGCCAAAGCAGAATATTTCTGCTGGTTTTCTCAGCTCAGGCGGATGAATCAGAATCAGTAAGAGCTGAAATGAACATAGCCAAGACACAAAAGATAATCAGGATTCCTGTACGTATTGAAGACAGGATGCCGAATAAACTGGCTTTTTTGATAGGAACAGCGCTCTTTTTCGATGCTTTTCCGCAACCTCTTGAGAAGCATTTACCTAAGCTAGTCAAGGACATTGACACAATTTTGAATTCACCAAAACCTCCTGAATCTCCTGCTGAGCCTAAGCCAAAAACAAGTCCCATGGTATCTCTCCCGAAACAACCTTCAGTCCGACCTGGTGAGTGGCGTGAGATAGATTATAAAGACCTCAACGATTGGGTCAAACAAAGAATCAAAGTGATCAATTCTGGCAAGCAGCTAGTAGCCCGGACCTTCATTTATAGAAAGAACCGGTATACGGGCAAGTACGAGAGGAAACTCAAAACTCCTGGCGGTTAAATTAGAGCGTGAACGAAGTTTTGTAGCTCTGGAAACTTGTTCATTAGAATAGCCAACTGCAAGCTGCAAAATTATCACAATTTCCAGTGCATGGCCATGAAGCTCTTTAAAGTCAATGGTGAGCAGTCTCGTTTGATAATAGGTATCTATGGCAGGTCAGTGACATCAAAACGGTGCCTCCCATCTTTCAGGTGCATCGCGTGATGTTTTCATCCTTCTTATTGAATCTATATTAAGCGCCAATAAGAAATCAATATTGAGAGGTTTATAGTCTATTAATTCCACACTTACGTTAATCGTTCTCCTCTCGCCGTTGATAAATGGATAGTCTTTCAGGGAGTTATTATGTACGTGTCCGTGGATTACCCAGCCGTACCAGTCTTTAGGCTTTTCACTTGGATCATGGATAAGCAAAAAGCTATACCCTGCATAATGTAATACTCTGAATTTTGTGCCTTTTGCTCCTCTATCGTGGCTTCCATTTACAGAGAAAATGTGCCCGTTAAGATGTCTGACCCAGTATCCTGCAGACCTTGATCTTCTTCCGTAAGCCCAGTCACCTAGAAAATATACTGTGTCTCTGTCCTTGACCGTGACATTCCAGCTCCTTATCAGAAATTTGTTCATTGCCTCAACATTAGCAAATGGCCTTCTGCAATATTTGATGATATTGGCATGGTCGAAATGAGTATCACCGATAAGGTATATGGATTTCCTTTCTGCTCGCTCGTCTTTCAAACTTTCAAAACCTCTGCTTACTTAAAAATACTTCGGGGTTCTCTTTATGTATATTCCTTGTGGACCAATCTACGACAGCATTTTACCATTTTGTTAAGTTCGGGTAACACTCGACTAGATTGTTATTCCCGGATCGCGCTGATTGACTGCTAGTCAAATAAATGTGGGATCTTCTAAGCGGGGGTAAAAACTTAGTTAACTTTTGTTAAACTTTTGCAAGCAGTTAGTTGAAAACCCACGAAACTCGCATTATGGGTGGTACAGAAAAGGGGGCATCTCCACCGCTTATGGGACTAACTTAACAAGTGGTATAATTGTTGGGGGCAGGTCAGTGAGCCTCAGAAATCATGGATAAACAACCTGATAATGAACTTAAAAAGGGGATACAATTGGAACGACTACGTAGCTAGTGCGCTATCACAACTAGGGTTTGATTACAGAGGCAGATGGACCGACGAGGTTTGTGTAGTTGGCGAGTTGGAAAGATTGTAGACCGCGCATCGGATAATGCCGTCACGGCTTTGCGGTTGGTGAGAGTTCAGTGAAATTATGAATGACAAACTTTCAGAAATGAAGAATAAAATACAGGCGCAGGACTTTCACCTGAAAGGCTTAGCCCTTATGCGTGAAAAACGCTGGGCTGAGGCAGCAACCACTTTCAATGCGTCTATTTCATTATACCCGGGAATTGCCGAAGTATGGGTTTGCAAGGGCGTCTCACTCGTTAGCCTTGGTCAAGTTAATGAGGCTATATATTGTTGGGACAAGGCGTTGGAATTGGACCCGAAGCACAAAGAAGCGTGGCATAATAAGGCTGAGGCATTGGACTTGCTCGGTAAGTATCACGAAGCATTGCAAGCCTATAATTCACTCTTGCAATTAGATTCAAAGGATCCAGGTGCATGGAATGCTAAAGGCAAGATCCTATTAAATATTAAGCATTATAATGAATCTATCGAGGCTTTTAATAAAGCTCTTAAGCTAGCGCCGAACCATTTCGATGCCCTATGTGATAAGAGTCAGGCGCTGTATGAGATTGGCCAATACAAAGAGGCTTTAAAAGTATTTGCGAAAATCATGAAATTGAATCCAAGACACGCAGGTGTATGGTCTAACTTAGGTATGATTTATGATGAGCTTGGTGATTATGAAAAGGCTATATCAGCATATGACATGGCATTGAAACTAAATCCAGGTTCATGGGAATCATGGCAAAATAAAGGTTCGGCATTGTGTAGTCTAGACAAATACGCCGATGCCTTATTAGCTTACCAAAATGCATTGAGTTTAAATCCAAATCATCTTGCAATATGGCACAACATGAGCAAGGCATATGCTGGGTTAGGTCTTTACAACGAAGCAGTTGATGCCTGCGAAAGAGCTATATCATTGAATCCGAATTTTGCGGACGCATGGTCAAGAAAAAGCTGTGTTTTCTTAACTATGGAGAAATATCTTGACGCTTTACATGCTAGCGATACAGCCATTCACTTAAATAGTAATTTTACTGAAGCTTGGGCAAACAGAGGAGCAGCATTACATGCTCTTTGTCGGTATTCGGACGCCATAGAATCCTGTAATAATGCTTTACAATTGAACCCAAATCAACCATCCGTATGGCATAATTTGGGATTATCGCTTGATAAGCTAGGTTATAAGAATGATGCAGAAAAAGCTTTCAAAGAAGCAAAATCACTGGGCTACAAATAAATCAGAAACATATTCGGGTGAACAGTGAAGTGCAACATGGAAGGACGAGTCAATCGCCGCCTTTTGCAACAAGTCTATCCTAGGGCACGTGTAGAGAGTAAGAAATGGCCAAGCGTTGGGTTGCTGACCGCAAGTGGCATGATATAGACTTCGACCACCTACCAAGCTGGGTGAAACGCAGGAGCAGAGACCTGGATAGGCGTCAGTTGGTAGGACAGTCGTTCAAATACCGGCGTAACTCACGTACCGGCAAATACCAGAGAAAGCTACGCTACCACACTCCACGCCCGCTCGTATCGACAGGGAGAGCACTCACAAAGGCACTGGTACTCCTGTCAGTTCTGGCCGCTACCACCATCGTTGTGACTATGGTTTGTTCCCTCATAAGCGGCAACATCAACTTAACCGCCGGCATCATCTTCTCACTCATAGGGATAAGCATCATAGCCTGGGGCGCAGTCTCTTTCTCGCGGCGCAGGTTGAGTTTTGCCAGGACATTCATGGTTGTACTCATTTCAGCGTTATTCATTATAGTCTCATGTGCATACCTGAATATCAGATCCCCAACCGATGTGAGAGATAGCGTACTCAGTGCGTTCTCAACCGAGGAAGACCAATTCCGCGCTACCGTTGACGCTTATATAGAGAGAACAGACCTTAAAGTTGCGGAAGCAGGTTTGACCGATAAAGAAATAACCGAAGAATCAACATCCCAACAAGGAGCAACTGAGTCGCAAGCGGCCGAGCCAGAAGCAACCGAAGAAGTAAGTGGCACAGAACATGTCTACATAAAGGGGGGAGTGTTGGTAGGGGCGGATGGGCACATGATAACCTTACACAACAACCGGGATGCCACGAATCCCTCGTGGGCAGAGCTTAAGGCATTCCTCGCCAATGATAAAACAGACAAGCAACTATACAATTACAGCACATTTGTGTGTGGTGACTTCGCCGAGATGCTTCATAACAATGCCGAGGCCTCAGGTATTAGTGCTGCATTCGTTACAGTAATACTGGGGCCCTGCTCCTACTATTCCACAAGTGGAGGCCATGCACTGAATGCATTTCAGACAACAGACAAGGGCCTGGTCTACATAGATTGCACGTCCTCTTTGTCTGCAAACCAGGGCGGTAACGCGGACAAAACTGTTGACGTCCAGGTCGGCAAGCAGTATATTCCAGAAAGCATATTCCCCGAGCCCGGCTGGTCAGTAATGTGGGAGAATATGGGTGTGGTCGAGGAGATTGAAATTGTCCAGTGGTAATATGCGCAGGTGCAGAGAATTTTATTTCAGCCGTCTGGGCCGGCTTACCGGTTATAATCGGCGATTCTTTCTGGCAACTGCCTAGTCAGGAAATGAAGAACTGTTGGGGATGGATATGAGCCTATTCTCAGTGTTTTTGGTAGTAACCTAAGATCACCTTGACATGCCCAAACACGCCAATCGGACTCCTCATGTCCCACCACATATACGATTTAAGCTCGTCCCCCTTCTTGAGGTGTACGTGGCCTTCGGCCTCAATCAGGTACGCCCTATGATTGGTCACAGCACTTTTGAACGAGCCTAGCCACGTTGTCTTCTTCGCTCTCAGTCCCGTCTCCTCATACAGTTCTCTGGCGGCGGCCTGAGATGAGCGTTCCCCTTTGTGCACCCCTCCACCCGGGAGAGACCAGCGGTGTGCCCCCTTATCCTTGACCAATAGGACTTTGCCATGCCTAATCACAACTGCATCGCCTCTTTTGCGTAGGTGTTTGCCACTCATCTGTCTTAGCTCATTCCGTAAAGTGGTGTCCTCTAATATACACATCATAACATATAGTAGCGTATTTCATTGCAGGGGCTGGTGATCTGCCCCCTAAAAAACCAGCCCAGTTATAATATAAGAACTGTTGAACACTTGTCTGAATCGTGTATCTCGGGATAAAACATCCTTCCTCTTGTGGTAACAATACTGACTTTTGCAAAGCCAAGGCTAGTTAAGACCTCCGACGTCTAAGTCAAGGAGCATCCGCTTTGCCATTGGGAGATTGGCAGTCTATAATAATCTGGGGAGATGTTCGGGTGAAAAGAGCGGTGATTTTGCGCTGTAAACTAAGGAACGACTGTCAATTCTGGTATTCCGTTAGAGTCTGCAAAGTGAATGACACGTCCCGCAGTTCCAATTCTGATCAAATGAGGCGGTGAATATCTATGTTGCTGGAAGAGGGGCAACTAATCCGTGATGTGTATGAGATAGACCGATTCCTAGGTGAAGGAGCTTTCGCAGAGGTGTACCGCGTTAAGCACAAATTCCTCGGCCGCCAAGCTATGAAAGTCTTCAAATCACCAAGTTTATCCTTGCACGAAGTTGAGCAAAAACTGGGAGAGGCCATTATGTTATCAAGAATTGGTCACCCCAATATTATCCGTGTTTTTGATGCGGGCACTTTAGAAACCAAGGCTGGAAGCTGCGGTTATTTTACAATGGAATACGTTGCCGGAGGCAGTTTGGAGACTTTCTGGCAATCTCATAACACTAGTTTTATCCCTATTCTTGATACTCTAGAAATCCTTAAGCAAATTTGCACGGGTTTAGCTGTCGCGCATGCTGAACAACCACCGATCGTTCACCGTGACATAAAACCCCAAAACATATTGGTCGGCTATGATCCTGCTGGTCTACGGATTCGAATAGGTGACTTCGGTTTAGCCAAACATGTAAACCCACTTACTCTACTGGCAAGCGCGGCAGGGACTCCCGCATTCAAGCCTCCTGAGTTCCTTTCAGACTACGATTCTTGTGCTGGCGACGTCTGGGCTGTTGGGGTCACGTTTTATCTATTATTGACTGATCGTCTACCTTTTCCAATAGTCGATTTGATGGATTTCTCGGGCGGAAAATGCTGGAAGCGCCCATTGATACCAGCAAGCCGCTTCAATATCCAAGTAAATGCAGAATTGGATTCTATTCTTGCACGTGCCCTGGCGCTAAAACCGTCTGATCGTTATCCTGACGCTATGTCGCTATTAAATGACTTGACTCCATGGAAGCCAACAGAGACAAAAAACCTCAAAGAGAGAGGTCCAAGTGCAGACGAACATAAAAGTGCGCTTCAATCTCAAGTTAAAACTGGCAGACTATCAGCAGAAGAATTGCTCAGCAGCGCGCTAGAACTATCTCAGGATGCGAGTAAACTAGTAGAAGCTGCTGATCTTATGGAAGAGGCTCTAACCAACTCCCCTGAATTTCGGGAGAAGTATGAATATCAGTTGACACTGTGGCGCCGAGGAATCATGTTATAGGTAATTGCGGTCAAGCTAGGAATCAGCAGGGAAAATGAGCGAACATCATCTTGGGTCAGGGCAGAATATCGGGAGCGTTGAAGATAAGCTCTTGTTGGAAATGGCGCGACCTGACATTTATCGTATCAATGCTTTCCGAATATTGGAGGTCCCTGTAACAGCATCGGCAAGAGAAATTTCCGCCCAAGTACAGAAGTTTGATCTCACAGAGAAACTGGGCAACAGTGGGGCAGTGGAAAGGGGCATTCTACCGCTGAATCCACCACCCGATGGTGAAACCAGGCGAACGGCAGCACAGCGATTAAGCGACCCAGAATCGCGCCTTGTCGACGAAATGTTCTGGTTCTGGCCATTTAGTCTTGGCGCGTCTGCAGATATGGACGAGGCACTAGACATATTGAAACATGGCGACTTACAGAATGCGGCTGCAATCTGGAGTCAACGTGAGATGCAAGGCAGCGAAGCAAACGTATCGATGCACAACCTAGCCATATTATATCATCTCCTGGCTTTGGACCTGGAACAAATTCTGGTGCAAAGAAAACTCACAGCAGAACAAGCACAGCAGAAATGGGAATATTGGAAAGCAGCCTTGGACAGGTGGCGAATTTTAGTGGACTATGATGGCTTTTGGAAGCGGTTGAGTGAGCGGATTCTTGAACTCGATGATCCCAGACTCACATCAGACACTGTCAGGAGCATACGGGCAGGGTTACCCTCCGCGTTACTCTCAATAAATGCCACTCTTGCCTCCCGAGCTGCAAAAAATGGGAATCGAGATGAAGCCTGGTCTCAAACCGGCCTGATGCGCAATTCTGGTTTCGGAAATGTTGTGTTTGATAGGGCAATAAGCAAGGAGGCGACCCCCATACACGAACAGGTCAAGATAATTTGTGCGAACGCGGAAAAAGACATTGCCAAAGACCCGGAGCAGGGAGAACAAGTGGCACGCCAAGTTCTCGCACAGTCTTCTCCCCTGCTATTGACTATTGATACGCTTCTGCCGTCCAAACATCCAATACTGGAGGCTGCACATGATGAAGTGGCATTATGCATTCTGGGATCGGCGATTGTCTTCGGCAATAAAACTGAAAACTTGGCACCATTACCACAAATGTTGTCCCAGGCAATGCAAATCGCAGCAAGTGAGTCAACTAGGCAACGCATTAACGAAAACCTTGACACTGTAAAAACCAACTTGGAATATGTCAGGGATTATACTAGGTGTTGGTTCTGTAAAAAACGCCCTGGGGATGATAAAGCAGTCCACGAGGTAAAAATGTATGGTGATGTTCGTCATGTTGGTAACCAAGTTCAATACCGGACTCTAAAATTGCCAGTTCCAAGATGTGGAAAATGCAAATCAGCTCACAAAGTGCACGGCGTCATGAAATGGCTTTTCGCAGCATTGGGAGGGTTGATTGGTCTAGGAGGGTGTGAATCTGATGTTGGCCTTTTTACTGTCCCATTGGGTGTTGGTGTCGGCTATGGGATTGGCTGGATTCTGGGGCGACTTTTTACAATAGGATTTAAGTCTGAATTATTCGGCAATCAATTTCCTATGGTAAAAAAGGGCGAATTGGAAGGCTGGACAGTAGGAGAAAAACCGCCGAACGTTCAATAAAGCAAGGAGAGTCAACCATGCTGGAGAGTCTAAGGCAGCTTTCATACCCGAAGTCATTCCGAATCGATGACCGTGGTTGGCCAGATTTGTCAAAATTGCTTGCCAGCTTAAGGAGTTTACTTAGCAGTAAGGATAAGCAGACTGTTACTGATGACGATAAACAAGTAGACTTATTGAAACTGGTAGGGGAGATAGGGATCATTATATGGAGACTACAGAAAAGAGCGGCTGCAGAAATTGATCCGCATGAGAAGCTTAGAAGGGCCTCAAGAGACATCGAATCAGCAAGTGACATATTATGCCAAGGCGACATTGAAATTAGAGACCACACTGGTCAAATATATGATGATGGCATGGGATTACGTGTAATTGCATATGAACCTGTGCCGGAGCTCTCAAGAGCGAAAATTATCGAGACCGTTAAACCAACTATCCACTACAAGAACAAGATAATACGAATTGGCGAGGTGATAGTGGGCACTCCAGAGAAAGATACAATGCCCAACACATCCAGCAAATAAGGCTTGAATAAAGCATCTGAGTCTACGAAAGAAGAGGTGAATAGACAATGGCAAGGGCAACAATTGATTTCGGCATAGACCTGGGCACAACCAATAGCACCATCGCCGTCTTGAAAGGTACCGGGACTGAGGTGTTCAAGAATAATAAAAGTCAGGAATATACTCCTTCTGTGGTCTGGATTGATGGCAAGGGAGGGGTACACACAGGGCAGCAGGCTAAGAACCGGCTGAAAGACGCCGATCCGGACACAAAAGCTGAGTTCAAACGCCAGATGGGCACATCACAACTCCTCGATTTCCCCTCCAGTGGTAAGAAGATGAGTCCGGAGCAGCTCTCTGCAGAGATATTGAAAGAATTGCGAGGTGATGTACAACAGCGCACTAGCGAAGAAGTCACAGCTGCTGTTATCGGGGTACCAGCTATATTTGACCTCGCCCAGAACCAAGCAACTATGAAGGCGGCGGAATTGGCAGGGTTATCCTATACTGCGCTCATTCAAGAACCTGTAGCTGCGGCAATGGCTTATGGTTTCCAAAGCGAGAGCGACCGCGTCTTCTGGCTGGTCTATGACCTCGGAGGCGGCACCTTCGATGCAGCTATCATACAGTATCGTGACGGCCAAATACGGGTGGTGAATCATGGGGGAGACGCAATGTTGGGAGGTAAAGACATAGATAGGGCAATTGCGGCCAATATACTTGCACCAGCATTGAAAAGACAACACTCCTTCCCCGATTCTGCCCGCGGCAATGCCAGGTGGAATACAATTTTACAGCGCCTCAAATGGGATGCTGAGGAGGCTAAGATAAACCTTTCTCGCAAGAGGGAGGACCTTTACGTCTTGGAGACGAAAGATGACAAGGATAACGAGATAAGGTTTGAATATGAACTAAAACGCGCTGAAATTGAGCCTCTAATAGAACCATTGATCATGAAAACAGTCAGTATCTGTAAAAAAGTTATGAAAGAGAAGCGTCTTTCCTCTAGCGATATTGAAAAGGTTATTTTAGTAGGGGGGCCTACCTTGACACCTCTGTTGAGGGAGATCCTCACCAAAGAGCTTGGGATTCCGCTGGAATTCGGGGTGGATCCCTTAACCGTCGTGGCACGAGGTGCTGCAATATTTGCTGGGACTCAGAAAAGACGACGCGTAACCCGCAAAAGCTCACTGACATCCGGACAATACATAGTGGAACTGGAGTACGAAGCAATAGGGACTGACCTTGAACCCATGATAGGTGGCAAGATCGTGGCAAAGGAGGGAGAGCCGGTAAAGGACTTCACGATCGAATTTAGTGTGGAAGAGAGAATTCCTTGGAAAAGTGGCAAGATCAAATTAAGCGACAATGGCACATTTATTACGAACGTATTTGCCCAAAAAGGGTGTGCCAATGAGTTCTTGATCCAACTCAGAGACGACAAAGGGAGGCTCTGTGAAACCATTCCTGATAGATTTACGTATACCGTCGGTGCTACAGTCTCGGAACAAATCCTGCAGATATCCTTGGGTGTGGCTCTTGCCAATGGCGAGATGCATCCTTTAATCAAGAAAGGCCAGACGCTGCCAGCTAAAAGCAAAAAGAGAGACGGCATATTCCGAAGTACCGTGGCAGTCAAAAAGGGGGAGCACGGGGCTATTCTCAAGATACCCATCGTCCAAGGAGAAAATACCAGGCGCGCTGACAGGAATCTACAGGTTGGGGAAATACAGGTGCCTGGAGGGAGTATCCATCGTGATGTGCCAGTTGGTAGTGAGGTTGAGGTCATCATTGAGATCGATGAGTCCCAACAGATGCTCGCCAGAGCCTATATTCCTATTTTGGATGAGGAATTTGAGTGGGAACCGGGTTTAAGAAAGGATCCGGACCCCAAACAACTGGCGGGAGAATTCAAGAAAGAAAAGGAACGAATGAAGGAACTCGATGGGAAAATGCGGGCTGTGGCTCGCTCAAAGGGTGAGCAATTTCTCCAAGAGGCTCAGATGGATGAAATCCTGGGTAATGTGGAAACAAGCTTAGCCGCTGCCGAAGTTGACGTGGACGAATGCCAGAAGTGCCAGAAGGAACTTCTGAATCTAAAAAGTGCATTAGATAGTATCGAAGATGAACTAGAGTGGCCAGCTCTTGTCTCTGAAACCGAGAAATATATTGCGAGTGCTCGTCATATCATAGAAGAGCACGGCAGCCAGGCTGACCAGAACAAGTTCAGTACCCTGGAATCAGAGATTGAAAAGCACATTTACTCCCACAATGCGGATCTTCTTCATCTAAAGGTGGGTGAACTCAGTAATTTAATATTCCCGATAATAATGGAGCAACCTTGGTTCTGGGTTGGCTGGTTAGATAATCTGGCAGGTAAAATCCACCTTATGACCAACAGCGTGCTGGCAGAAAGACTGATTTCTCAGGGACGGCGCGCCATAGATGCCAATGATCTTGATGGATTGAAGGCAGCAATACGCCAATTGATTGATCTGCTCCCACCGAGCGAACAGGAGAATGCCAGGAGTTACGGCAGTGGGATAATAAAGCTCCAATAGCTTTGTTTGGTAAAGGAGGTAGAAGTGTGTGCTAAGCGGGTACCAGCGATGGATATTTCTGCGGATGATATCAGAACGAAGACTCTGAGAGAAGGGAGCAATTCTCTATCTTTACTGGAGTCGGTGACTATTGCCCTGGCAGCATCATTGGCACGAAAAGGAAGATTCAAGGAGGCTGAAGATTTGCTTTCACCGCTTATCGCGGACTCAGAATCACAGAGTGATACACTCGACCTGCTGGCGAAAGTGTACGCCCAACAAGGCAAAATCGAGGAAGCCCAGCATTTGTGGCAGCAAGCTCTAAAACACGATCCTGACAACAGGCTGTTTCAGGAGGCGCTGCAAGACTGCAAAGAGATCTTATCAAGAGGACCTGCATTAATTATGTGGCAAACTATCAGACGGCTGGTGATAATTTGTAGCATTGTCTTTATTGTGAGTGCTCTGATTGCACTGACTATCTATATGTCCATGATGACAAGTTGATATCTTCGTTGTAGTTCGTGCAATGGACTTAGACTAACACCCATTGATGAAGCGCGTCGTCGGACATTTTATGGTTGCTATAGTTGAGATAATCAGGGCAGGGAACTGGCACACGGTGAGAATTAGGGAAGAAAAACCAGCATAGTCTGTCCAATGTAATAGGTAGGGAGAAAAAAGAACAAAATGGGCAAGAAATGTCCTAATTGCGACTGGGATGGCAACCAACCTGACTGGAAATTATGTGGACGTTGTGGTGCTGACCTGGGTATTGCGCCACAGCAGCCAGCGGTCAAAATGGAAGCTAAAGCAAAGGAAGAGGTGGTAGAAATTCCCAGAAAGCAAGATGTGGCGGGGTGTTTTTATCACGAGGGCCGTGATGCAGTGAATAGATGCTCCAGATGTGGGCAACATATTTGTAGTGAATGTAATTACGTAACAGGAACGCACCCTATCTGCCGTAACTGTTGGGATAAACGATTTGGGAGTCAGACTAGGACTCCATAAGACTAATACACCCAAAACTGCGCAACAATTCACTATTACTCATCTTGTTAGTTTTGGAGAAGCAGGGAAGGATAGGGGATTTCGCCCTTCTTTCCTGATGCCATAGCGACTACACGGACAAGAATTCCAGACGGTTTATAATTAGTATATAGAATTAAACGAAGCATATTATCTTCAGGAGGATAAGAATGAGAATTAATACAACATTCAGAATGATACTAGAGCAGCAAGAAGCATGGGCTGACAAAATGGGGATAGGTTATGAGAAGTCGAGTGATACGGACAAGGAAGCTTATACATATGCTTTGGCTGATAATTTATATCTAAGGAATCTCTCCTCCCGAACACTAGATGAATACAATGCTGGCCGGGGTAAGGAACTGGACAGTAAGATGAGGGCATTATATTCGTCATCGGCTCTGGTAGTTAATGTTTTTGAGTATTGGAGACAAGCCAATAGGATTTCAGAAGTGGCGAGAGCCTGTGGAGCTCCTGCAGGCATAAATGATATGGCTTTTGAGAGACGCCATAAGATTGGGAATTTGGGGACATCCCATTTAGATATTGAGTTTAGTGGAGAAAAAGTCAAGCCGTTTGCGATTGAAGCCAAATTCATGGAACCGCATCAGGTGACAAAGAGAACACAACGAAATCACACCAATATGGATAAATACTTAGCACAAGCAAAGCTGTGGCAACGTCTTGATAAGTGCCAAGAACTAGCCGTAGAAATACTTGAGCAAGAAGGTAAAAAAACCAGGTATGAGTATTTAGATGCACCTCAGTTGATAAAGCACATCCTCGGTTTATCATATCACTACAATCCAAATGGTTTTACCCTGCTGTATCTATGGTTTGATTGTGCTACCGAAGAGGCAAGGAAGCATAATCAGGAAATCAATAGGTTCCATGACTACATTAAATGTGAAGTTGATTTTAGGACCATGACTTACCACGAGTTATACAAGAGTATTCGAGCCTTGCCTGCGGTAGATGAACGGTATTTAGGGTATATTGGTAGCCGATATTTCGTTTTGTCTCCAGCAGGGAAATAACGATTGAGGTATAGTTCAACGGCAGGCTCAGTGTTAACGGCCTTCAATCTGAATATGATTTTCGAACACACTTAATTGGGATTCCCAACCGAAGCCCTCTAGACCGTAACGTTATTGCATTTTATTGAACCGGGTTGCACGAAATAGCGTATTGTATTTTTAACCCTACCTCGACAACGCGCCTCAAAAGGGATACTTTTGTTAACATTGTGTAACAACTTTGACAAAGGCAGTGCTTGTAGGACTAATTTAAGAGGTGGTACAATCGTTAGAGGGTAGTCAAAAGGAACAAAGTCTATGAATATTACTAATTGGTTTTCAAATCATAAAAACGATAATCCCTCGGCAACTAGCAGGGGCGGTAAAATTAATGTCAAGAAAGCACTTGTTTTTGCTAAAGAAGCAGAAAAATTAAGAAAGTTTTATATTTTTCTCAAGCACTATGTAGAATTTCTTCTAAGCACCGATGGAGACATCGCTATTAAGATAAAGGGGATACAAGAAAAAACTAATCAAAATCTAAAGGACGAACAGCTTAAAAAAGAGTTGTGGGTTTTGCGATATGCCGCTCTGCATGTAATGTTTTTTAATTTCAAAGCACCTAAAAATCAAGATGAAGTTAAGGAAAATCTCGCACTTATAAATCATGCATTTCAAAATATTCTGGAAAATTGTGGAAAGACAAGCTATCTTTCTTGGCTTAAAAATGGATTTGCCGAATATGTTGGTGCCGATGAATTGAATTTTAGTAATCTTGAAAGTTTCAAAACTCATTTTCCGGAAAAACTTGCAGAGAAAGTTACACGAGTTGCGTTCGAGTGTACCGAGGGAAGACTTGGGGGAGAGTTACACGATTTTGTTATTGAACTGATGATGGCTACAGTACAAAAAGATAAAAAAGCCTTTGAGTTGGAAGACGATGTTTCGTTAACAGATGAAGAAGTGCAAAACATTAGAAATACGATTGACTCAATGCAGCTAACAGAAAAAGATTTTGAAAAATTTATAAATTCTCTTGGCTAAATAGTGGAATCTAAAGCCTTGCGAAAAGCAGGCTAATACTAATTTGGGATAATCATGAGTACAAGTTCTGCAACATTATTGTATGGCTGTCCTATGTGCAGCCCTAGAGAGAAAGAAACAGGTGAATTTACTGAGCAGACTGTAGAAAAGCGCACCGCACTTCGTAAATTTCTATGGCACTTGAGACTCATCAGTTCTCCAGCGATCAAAGTTTCCTTAAAGCTTCCTGTTAAGAACTTGGCATACGAACCTATAGAGGTATATATGGACTCCTCAAGGATTTCAAGCTTCTCATGCCCGCACTGCCGTTCCAAGTTGCAATACCAGCTCAAACAATGGAAGGGGGCTGAATACCTACATTGGTCGGTCGCTTACTCCGACGGCAGCGTATTACTTTTTGAGGTACATGACTGCAAGAAATGTGGGGGTAGGCTTACGGTTTATATCCAACATCTCAAATATGATGATGTGGCTCAGTGCCGCGCATGTAGAATGACACGACGAGGGGAGCACTTGGGTGGATATGATTGGACGAACCAACAACATACTATATTGTTTTACGCAAATGGCTCCGATGATCTAAATCCTTTCAAGGTACTGGCGGGCAGACCCCATTCCTCTTTACTTCCCGGCTCCCAATTTAGCTTTCAGATACGGAGTCACTTCTCAATGGAAGGCTCCATCATACCTCATACGGGTTTAACCGGGAGGGCAGGGGCACCATGTTGTGCACACGGGTTTGCTCAAATGAGCTCCCAAAAGCCTGATCGGCGTCTCCCTGCCCACCAGATACAATAATATCACCTCCTAGACTGCTGTTCTAGCTAGCTCTGGCATTTGGTAATAGCTTTGTTTTTTAGCTAAGGCAAAAGACAAGCGTAGCAAACGATTGAGACATGCTCCTACAACCTCTCTTCCATTAAGAGGATTGGCTTGAACAGGTCGCTCTCGCATCTTTTTAGCCCAGGCACGAAAATCAGAATTCAATCTCAACATAGGAATAACTGAGGTCCAGGCGCAGTATCTTAATACAGGGCGCCCATGCTTACTCATCGGGGTATGACTACCTCTTTTACCAGCTGATTCCGACTCAGTAGGGTTACTGCCCGCCATCTTTATGAGTTGTTTAGCATTCCTATATTGCTTAAAGCTACCGATCTCTGCGAGTAATCCAGCAACAGCAATATAGTTCAGTCCTCTTATCGAAAGAAGATATTTACCTTCCTCAGTTTCATCCACGAATCTCACCAGGGTTCCTTCTATGGTACGGGTATGTCGCTTAATGAGATTAAGCTTTTCAACCAGAAATGAAATCTCCATTGATACTGACCGTGCACTTGACTCAATGCCTATTGATGTCCTGGCAGTGTGATGCAGGGCACGTAGTTTCCTTCGCATAAGGCGGCCATGGTGTCCTGCTTTGACGGTGGTTACAAACTCATCTTCCGACATGCTGGAAATGACCTTCGGAATGGCACACGTAGAGAGCACACTCATAGCAGTCAATGCGCAGGGGTTTACAAAAACCGTGGCAAACTCGGGGAAAAGTGAGTCCAACAGCCCTTTTAGTAAATTGGTTATCCTGGACCTCTCTTTGATTAACCGTCGATAGGCATTGTGAGCAGCACGTAGCTCAGCATAAACTCCCTGAGGCAACTTGCTCTCCGTAAATTCACCAGTACACAACAGTTGTGCTGCCACCTCGCTGTCTCGATAATCGTTCTTTCTGCGATTGAGATCCTTTCCCTCTCTCCTCCGCTTTAAGGTAAACTGGTTGATGAAGTGAAATGGAATACCTCTCTCATCAAGAACGTAGGCCAGATTACGCCAGTAATGGCCGCCAGTCTCAATAGCAAATATGACACCACGGCAACCAGTTTTTATCATTTCTGCCTTCGTACGCTGCAGCATCATCTCTAAACCTTCCATTGTATTACTGAACTTAAACTTGGCATGAGTAGTAAAATCTTGAGTTATTAACACTGCTGCGTGTGTCTTTTTGTGCGGGTCAACCCCTATTATCAAATATCCCTGGGGAATTTGCCTTAGTTTACTAGCTACAGCATTCTTCATTCGATGACTCCTTTTACTTTAGATTTGGTGTCTAATTCCTATACCATTCTATTGTATCCGGAGCCATCTCTGTTCCTTATTCCATATACTAATAGCCTGGTTTGTGCAATCAATGGTGCAAGTGTAGTCATTGTTTCGTTGGGTTGTGAGCTGTTAATCACGGGGGTGCCAAAAAACAGACAGGTCATCCCCACTTTGCCTGTCCTAACGTTTCAAAATGGCCATCAGCGGTTCCCGACCATGGAGAAAAACCCCGCCAAGCGGCTATAACGCATTTCTGTTACATTGTGGAGCTTGTCAAATAGGCTCGCAACTGCGCCTGCCGTTACTGGCTCTGGTTGTGTAGTACCTCAGATATTAACGACGGCAAGAGACTGGGACTTCTATAGGCTGAGAAGTGCGGTTCTGGCGCCCGCTAGAGACTTTTCCCCGGTGATCCTTGTGCCCCTAGGCAAGCGCTTTCCGGGGCTCCAGTCGGGTTTGAGGGGGGAAAATCAGAAGCTGAGGAACAAAAAAGGGGTAGTCGGAAATCTCCGACTACCCCTGAGAAAGGCATAAAAAAAGGCAAAAGAACCCCTACACTTCAGAGGCTCTTTTGCCTGTGATTGTCTATAATATCAGCTATTCGGTTTTGGCTTTGCCTTGCCAGTCCAGCTTTGCTGAAACAGGCAAGACTTTCCCTTCAATTCGAGATAATTATTACTTTGTTTTTTGCTCTTGCTTTCTCATTGTCTCTTCGCCTGTTTATCGGCAGCCTGCAATCCGCTAGCACTACCGTTTGAGATAGCCTCAAAGAGCTAGAGACAAAAAGAGTAAGCAAGGCAATGCTTTAAGCCCAAAGCAAGCCTTGTCTCGAAAGTCGGTTTTGCCTTATTCGGTTGTCCAGAGCCTTGCCGACCCGCAATCCGCTGGCATCGGTTAGTCGCTCCGCAAGAGGTTTTACCCTCTCACTTATATAGTTCCAAAACCGAGCCAAAACCTTACATCAAAAGTAGTTCTTTTTGTCTTTGCCTACTCAAATACGTTTGTTCAGCAGTGGTAAGAGGCAATCCACTTACCTTTCTATAGGCTATCTTAACCAGTCTCGGCGGCGCTCGATATAGCCACTGTTTAGCATCAAGCCAAGCCTCAACGTCTATCGCCTTATCGTCGGCTAGCATCTGGCAAAGCTCTGTCTCATTGCCTTCGCCATCATCCACACTTCCGTTGAGGCTTGTTATCGGCGGTAGCCTCATTATCTCTCGCCAGTATGCCATCACCGTAAAGCTCGCAACTCGCACCATGCCGCCTTCGGTAAGGCTTTCGCCACTGCCGTTATACTTTATCTCCACTTCGGCAAGTCTCAAGATGATATTCTGCCTCAAGTCCTCTTGGTCTGCTGCCTTCGCCTTGTATTGAAACTTACTTGCTATCTCGATATACTTGTTCCAGTCTAGCATAGATGGTACTCCCTTCTGTGTTAGATTTGCCCTAGCTCTGTTAATGCCGGCTAGGGCATTTTATTAGCCTCAAGGCAAGGCTCTGGACTTCAGCTATTCGGTTGTTAAGGTGCTTTGTATTTGCCAGCTTCATTATTGAACAAAATAAGCAAAAGGGATAGATGATAACCTAGCTAGATAATCCCCCTCTGGATATAATGGGCATATCAACAAGTGATGTTGTCTAGTGGGATCTTAAGGGGTCGGAGGAATAGGTTTGAGAAGGCTTCAGCCGCCGAATCTTATTGCAGATACGGGTGCTGACTTTTGCGACTTAAGGTTGGAGCTCTTCTGGAATACTTGTGCTGCCTTCTTTTCTCTCTAAAGTACTCCAGGGGGCGTTCGGGATAGAGGGTGAGCTGTGGATTTGACCATTCATAATCAGGGGCGTTGATCCCTTTTTCGATCAATCGGTAATATCTGCGGGGTGGAGCTTCCGGGTAATAGTCCTGCATTGACGCTGGCTCTTCTTTGCCGGTAAACTCCACCCATCCCAATTGCTTCAGCAAATGAAAATACCTTTGAAATGAATGATATCTGCACTTCACCAGTTTATAAGGGATGCGGCTCATTAGGTGTTCCAGCCGCTCAGCGTATTCCTGCTCGGTATATATAGGCTTACCCCTTCGAATGCGTTCTTCGTTTTCCCAGGCGATGGCGTCGTCGCAATAGGCTTTGTGAAGCGCTTTCTTGTAATGGTAGAAGATATCCTCCTGGCAGGCACCAATCAGAGGGTCCATTTTGGGGCTGCCCTCTGGACCGTGTCCGAGGAGAAACTCGCGTATGAACCAACCACATCCAAATGGTCGAACGAAGCCACCTCGGATAGGTCTAAGATCCATCTGTTTTTACTCCTTCATCCCAGAGTTTGTTGTACCATTCGCTTCAGTTCCCGGCCGTCTACTTTTCGGTATTTGGCGGTTGCTGCCATCTTCAATTTATCTACTTCTTCAATCTCTAAATAAGCTTTGCTCATGTACCTAAACTGTCATTGCTTGGGCAGCGGTCAAATGCCGGGGTTATTACAATCACTGTGAGACCAGCCGTGCTCATGCATATATTCCCTTATGGCCCTCTTTTCCGCATCGCTTGTTACTACTATCTTTTTCCTGCAGTTACTACATCGATATGTAACCGCATAAAGGGCTTCGGCATCATTAAGCCCCTTCTCCCAACCATTATCATAAGCTTCTTGTCTTATTGCCTCTTGATCCCTTCGCTTCACTTCAAAGAGGCCTAAGCCTGCTTTCAATATGTCCGCCATGCTTTTACCTTCTGCCTTTTTGATTTCTTGGAGTCTAACATAGACCTGTCGAGTAACCCGACAACTTATTGTCGGGTTACTCTGTTCGTATTTCTTCCGTGATGGTGGGTTCCTTCTCCGTTTCTTTACCATTTTATTCCTCTTTTCGCCTTCTACTTATGCGATATGCTTTGAGCGCCGCTGCTCTGGCCTCACCAGTTCTGTAGGTTTGTTGCCTTAGAAACTCTCTAATTTCAATGATTAGTTTTGCTGTCAATTGTGCAGTCCTGCAACAGGGAGAAAGCGCTCCCCTCAGCCGAATGGCACGCGCCCAATGACGACTGGACAACCAGTCCCAATATCACCTTCGACCAGCTCACCGCTACCCTGAAAATCCTGGGGCAGAACGCCGATGTGGACAACTACATCAAGTCCACCAGGAACAATGTCCAGGACATCGAGGCAGCCATCATCGAGCTGACGGCGAAGGCAATCAGGCATGAGTTTGACCGAGCCTTTATCTACGGCAGCTCAGCCGCCGATGCCAACCAGTTCGACGGCATCCGCTTGCTCATAAACACCCTCGCCGCCTCAGGCCAGGTGATAGCCGCCGGCGCTACCGGCGCCACCCTGACCCTGGCCATGCTCGACCAGCTCATCGACGCCATAAAGGGTCAGAAGCCCGATTTGTTGCTGATGAGCCGCCGGTCACGCAGGAAGATAAACGCCCTGGCCAGAGCCGCCGGCAACAACCTTGAGGTCGGTCAAGGCAAGCTGGGAGAGTTCGTCCAGCTCTACAACGGCATAGCCATCGGCATCAATGACTGGATACTGGACACCCATACCCTGGTCGGCAGCGTGGAGACAGCCACCACCGGCGCCACTAGCTCCACCATCTACGCCCTGTGCTTTGGTGAAGGCGCAGTTTGCGGCGTCACCGGGCCTGGCGGGCTTACCATTGAGCCTATAGGGTCGATGGAGACCAAGGACGCTACCCGAAACCGCATCAAGTGGTATACCAGCGTGGCGGACTTCTCCCTGGTAAAGAGAGCCGCTTTAATCGGCGTCCAGGACTAGTGTCTTTGTCATCCTGACCCTGAGCCGAAGGGGAAGGGTCTGATAGCCTGGAGCATCCGCTCCGGGGCATCATCTCCAGCAGGTAGGGGGAGAAGCGGGCTGAATATTGAGCCGAACGGCTTTTCCCCCCACCACCAAGCTGTCATCCTGACCCTGAGCCGAAGGCGAAGGGGAAGGATCTCGGGATGAAGAATCTCATAGAAGGAGTGAACTGGCATGGACTTGAGCAGCATGGTTACACTGGTCAGGCGAGACCTGAAAGACGAGGACAACGCAAACTATCGCTGGCAGGACAACGAGATTGAGAGAGCTATCCAGAGAGCGCTAGCCGAGCTGTCCCGCTATTGCCCCAGGGAAATGAAATCTACCGTTGCCACCACAGCCAGCAGCAGGGAGATAGATATTTCCGGAGTGTCAGGCATTTCGGACAGGATCTCCATTGACCGGGTAGAGTTTCCGGTAGACAGCACCCCCAGGAGCTTTCAGAGGTTCAGCGTCTATGGAGACACCCTGACCCTGATTGGAGACGCCCGGGGAGACGGTGAGAACTGCTATGTCTACTGGAGCTGCTTACACACCCTGGACGTCGACACAAGCACCGTCCCCACCTATCTTGAGGACGTGCTAGCTCAAGGAGCTGCCGCCTATGCCGTGCTGTCTCAGACGCAGTATAGGACGGACACCGCGGGCTTTGGCGGAGAGCAGGCGGATAGAGATTACCAGTCCTGGGGAACAGCCATACTCAAAGAGTTCACCCGCCAGCTCAAACGCTTCGGCAGGAGCCGAAAGCTAAAGGTCGGACAACTTTATCAAGGAGACAACACTGAATAGCCCCCGTTGTCATCCTGATCCTGAGCCGAAGGCGAAGGGGAAGGATCCGTGAAGGGAAGAATCTCGAGGCGAAGAATCTCACAGAGAAGGAGACAACTATGAGTAAATCAAAAATCGAACAGGGTCTGCCCCGCTTACCCTGGCAGGCTTTCGCTGTCGTGGGGGACAAAGACGACCCCGAGACGTGGAAGCTGCCGCACCATACCAAAGCCATCTTTAGAGCCATACAGGGCAAAATCGGCCACTACCGGACAACGGACTGGGAGCATACGGCGGCAGCCGTGGCAGCTCTGAGCCGTGGCGGATTCCGGGGTAAGCGGGTAGAGGCCACCGAGCAGCAGATCCTGGACGCCGCCAAACATTTAGCCATGCATTACTCGGAAAACGGCAAGCCGGTCCCTGATACCCTGGCAGCCCTGGTCGAATAGTCCGCCCTGTCATTCTGAAGGAGCGAAGCGACTGAAGAATCTACACGAATACAAAAAATCTCCCCGTCATTGCGAGGACTGCGAGCCGAAGGCGTGGCAGGACGTGGCAATCTCGGCGGTGGGGGAAAATCGCAGGGGGAGTTCAAGAGGGGCACAGCCCCTCTTGATAAAAACACCCTCCCCCTCTCCTCATAGGAGAGGGGGATTAAGGGGGTGAGGTTGATAAAGTATTTTGCCAGGAATGTATTACCAGAAAACTAACAGAAAGGAGATTTAGACATGCTACAAAAGTTTATGGACGGGAAAAAGAAATACAGTGCCTTCATCATCACCGTGTTGGCCACCATGATACCCCTGTTTATCGCCGAGCCGGAGGCGCAGCAGACATTCATGGACATGGTGCCATCGATGGCCGCAGCCCTGGCCGGCATCTTCTATATCATCACCCAGGGCAAAGTCGACAAGGAGAAGGAAGCCGTCAAAGCCGTTAACGGTAACGGTGCGGCCTCAGCCACGCAGCCAGTAGTACAGACCACGCCAGCGCAGCCACAGGCGGAAATCCAGCCTGTAGTTGAGGAAGTCCAGCCTTTTGACGTTAAAGCCTTCCATGAGACCGTGCTCTCTGAGGTCGAAGGCACATACAAGGAGGTCAACCCCGCCACCATCTACTACAAGGCCAGGGATAAAGGCACGGTAACCGCCTGTCAGTCCATAACCCAGGCGCAGGATTATTGGAGCTACCTGGTCGACCTGGCGGTGGACGCCAGGGACTGGCTGAAAGAGGAGACCGAGAAGACAGCCGGCACTTGCGGCCGAAGCCCGGAATTCTATGTCTTTACCCGGGACTTTAACTCAACCATCAGGGCAGCCAACGCCCTGGCAGAGCTGGCTAACTCTAAGGTGGACTGGAAAGCCATGCTAATGCCCTTCCAGTGGAAGCTCTATACCTTGGGCGTCCTGGCAGAACAGATGCTAGAAGCCTACCAGTGACTGTCATCCTGACCCTGACCCTGAACCGAAGGCGAAGGGGAAGGATCTCATGGGAAAGTGATGGTTTTCACTGGCTAACCGTAGTCGGCGTCATGCTGTTGGCGCTAGCCGTGTTGACGGTTATTCTGTGGAGATAGCCGTTACTTAAATGGGAGTGGATTCATGGCCATGTACACCAGCATAAATAACAGGACACCAATAGTAACCAGTCCGTAAATAAGTGTTCTAGTCATTATTCCACCCCGCTTTCTCACTAAAAAGGACTTCGAGGTAATTATAGCACGCAGCCGGTATCTCGGCTAGTGGGAAATTAGTACTATTTTGAAAATTCTTAAGACAGGGGTTACAGACATTATGAAAGATAACAAAGATATCGCTGTAATCAGAAGGAATCGTTGTAATCATGCGTAGCATAACAGACGTCCTATTGGAAACCCAGAAGACAGGCGCGCCGCGAAAGCCCCTGGTCAAGCTGGAGGTGCAGGCTTACGGTCACCCCGCCCCCACGCCCGCCGGCGGCATACAGTGGGAGTACTTCGGCTGGCAGCGCTTCTATTCAGGCTCAGAGACCAAAGACTCCCACGGCGTAACCATGCCCGGAGACGGCTCGCTGGTTCGGGTCCGCAAGGACAGCGCCAACCTTTACCTGTCCAGGGTAGCCAGCCCCGGGCCCAGCTCGACATACAGCTCCTGGGGAGGCTCTTTTGGTGGCGTCCCCTCTAACGCTAAGGTAGCCATCGCCTCTTTAGGAGCTAATGTCATGGCAGCCTCCATGGACGCCTCGATGCTCTACCGCCGGGAATCAAGCGATTACGGCGCATCCTGGGGTAGCTGGACGGCTATGGCCAATGCCCGCCCCTGTGAAAGAGGCGTAGCCATCGC
>Ga0265594_1000186_pt1 | contig 49578 bp, 45 predicted proteins | sample saktaG_11_FD_190147 | JGI IMG/M metagenome (GOLD analysis project Ga0265594, IMG submission 190147) | Saline water microbial communities from Sakinaw Lake, British Columbia, Canada - sak_2011_5_24_80m | ecosystem: Environmental > Aquatic > Non-marine Saline and Alkaline > Saline ...
TACTTGATCACCGTATTCATTATAGGCCCTCAAAGTAATATCAGTAGTTGTTTCACCTATGTTTTGAATCATTGTAGAGCCCCACAAATCATGCCATTTCTTAGAATACATCGGAAGATAGAGAGTTCTGCCAAGTTCGAAAGTAAGTTCAGGAGGAGAAATAATTGCCATTTTTCTTATCTCCTGTCTTTGTTTAGTCAAAAAAACGGCAATTGGAATAGAGATTAAAATTACAAGAACCGACAAAATTATTCCCAACCGCTTGAAATTTATCTTTTTCACTGGAGGTTTTACAGAAGGAACTGTTTCAGCAGGAAAAGCTTCTTTAACAGAAGGAATCTCTTTAATAGATTCGGAAATTTGTTCAACCATCAAAAATCTAATTTAAAATTTAAAAATAATCCTGTAAAAATTAAGATTATTCCCAGTATGACAAAGATTATTGTGGGTGTCAAATAACCAGGCTCAGGGACTCCTTCTTCTGTAGCAGGCATCGCTTTTCTAGAAGCGATCGTTGGCACAACGCTCGGAGTGGCAGTCGGAAAAACACCCGGAGTAGTGGTTGGCGCTGGCGAAAGCGTTGGCGACGGGCTCGCTTCTCCTGAACGAGTAGCTGTAAAAGCAGGAAGATCGCCCTCTGCCGCTAAGACTGTAAATCTCCGAGAGACACTACTACCGTTATCTGAAACAACAGACACTGTATGTTCTCCGGGCGAAAGATCGGCAGGAGGCGTCCATTTCCAACTACCGTCTTCATTGACGACCACCGACGCAGTAAAACTCTCGGGTGATTCAAGGGTAATCTCAATTGCCACCCCTTTCGGACCCTCTCCCCGAATCTCTGGTCTCTGGGTGGCTATTCCCTCTCCTTCTTCCGGATTGACAATCCTTAACCCCTCTTCACCGACTGCCGGAGGCGATATTAATGGCTGTAATGAAAACCCTGATTTCTCTTCCATTTCTACTTCCCGAAAATCATGAGATTTTCCTAAAATAATCGTGGGAACTGGTGAATCGTTCTTTGTCGTCACAATTGCCGTTGCTGTTCCTAAATTCCCTCCTTGAACGAAAATTTCCTCAATTGAAGCATCAGGATCATAAATTATATAGGAAGAAAGGTTGGGAGTTCTGGCTACACTCAAAGGAATCGTCCAACCACCACCGGATTTAGTTAAAACAGAAAGAGGTACCGAGTTTGCCAAAGTTAAATAGACAACCACGCCCTCTGCTGGAGATGAACTATCGGCCTTTAAAATTGTCCCATAAACAGTATCCGCTGACGGCGGTGTTCCTAAAACAGGAGCAGTAGTAACCTCATATGGCTTACCATTATTATCATAAATCCCTCTTTCTGAACCGATCTTGAAATAATATTTTGTCACCGGCTTCAAACCTTCAACCTTGACATGGTGAACAAAATAAGGAACGGCCTTGCCGGAGAGCTTATCTCTCTCATCAACGATTGTTTCTTTTAAAGAAGAAGAAATTCCATATTTGATATAACCAAGAGATTCTTTCCCTGTTGCCCAAGAAACAGTAAAACCACTTTCAGAAATATTAGTAATTCTTATTTCCTTAGGGACTGCCCCAGGATCGGCTTTTAAAGACCAAACTCCTCCTTTTTGCACTAAATAAACTCCTCCGGTAATGCCAGCGATAAGAATTAAAATCCCAAGAATGGTAGGAATTCGCTGTCGCAGGACGTTCATTTCTTAGAGTTCTCCACTTGGTGTAGCACTTTCGGTGCTTTCGGGTGTTTCCACAAAAGAAGCTATTTCTTCAACTTCAGGAATGACAATTTTTTCCAGTTCTTTTTCTGAAATAACTAATCTTTCTTTCAGTTTTTCTATTTTCTTTTTGTCAATCCTCGGCTCTAAAGGCTTCATCTGTTCTTGAAGAATCTTTGGAAGGGTTGTTTCATGCAGGGCTTTGTAAACATCAAAAACAATCCAGGTAAGAACTGTAATCAAAGTAAGAACAGATAAAATGGCTATATCTCGATTGACTTTTCTTTTTCTCACGGCAAATAATACCCCTTAGCTTTAATTGTTAAAAAAAGGGAAAATTTTGCTTCCGCCTCTTTCTTTCTCTTCTTTTTTGAAAAAGTAAGGCCGTCGACAGTAATAATACGGTCAAGACTCTCTAAATCTCCCAGGAATTTCTTCAGGTCTTTATATTCTCCAGTAATGTTTAAATTAAATTCAAGCGGGCTAAGCTTCTTTTTTTCTTCACCGAAAAGTCTTGTTCCCTGAATTTGAAGAGCTGTAATTGAACTGTTATTTTCTCCAGTCAAATATTCAATCTGCTTAGCTAGTTTGGGGAAATCAGCCTTTTTTGGTAAGACATTGTAGACTTTTGGCAAATCAGACTGAATCAAAGCATATTCCCCCTGAGCAACAGATAGAGCGTTGATTTTCTGAGCAAGCTTCTCGCTAGCCATCCTTTTATCTTCAATCTCTTTAATCAATCCTCCGATGGTTTTGAAACTTGGCTTGATAGCAAAAAAGCTAAAAAATGCCGCTGTCAAAAGAGAAAGAACCAAGAAAGTAACATCTCTAACCGGCGGTTTCCGATAAAACATCTGTAAATTGCGATGGTATTTTCGATAACGACGATAACCTTCTTTATAATCAACCATTTCAGTCACCCACCTGTGCTGTTAAGTCAAACTCTATTTCCCCTGTTTTTTTCCTGTTAACCTTGTCCAGGCTTATTTTATTGAATCTCGATTCTGAAAGTCCTCTGATAAAACCATCGAAACCAGCTTCAGAAAGAGCTACAGCAGAAATATTTACTTTTTTTTCTCCGACTACTAGATCTCTCAGAGAAACATCAAGAGGTACAGTCGCCGAAAGCTCATCTAGAAGGGTACAAGCTAAAAGTTGTTTCTTTTCTAGATCACCAATAATAACCAAGCTTTCCTGTAGGCTTCTAACATTCTTTTCCAGATCTCCAAAAGAAACAATAATTGCCTGTTGCTGTTTAATTTTCTCACCAAGATCTGTTAAGTCCCTATCCAATTTAAATCTGGAAAGAAAACAGAGAATAACAACCAGTTCTGTAAAAATAACAATCCAGCGGCCAAAAGTTAAAGCCCATTTTAAAAATTTGCCAAGGCGAGTTTTCTCGAATTCATCTTTGGATAAAAGACTGATCTCTTTCTTTTGGGCAGTCATAAAAAAATTAAAAATTACCTACCCGCAATCGCTACACTCAAAGCGTTACAGGCGGAAATATTAAAAATCAAAAATTATTTCTTTAATTCAGTATAGAAACTTTAAGAGGTTTTGTAAAGAGAGGAATTAAAAAAACTAATGCTTCTTCGGAGAAGCTTTAGAAGGTTTTGATTTAAGCACAAATTTCATTAGACGACTTTTTAAACGGCTAGCTTTGCTTTTGTGAATGAAGTGCTTTTTGGCGGCTCGATCTAAAGCAGAATAACCTAAGGCCAAGTTTTTTTTGGTTGGCTTTTCTTTTGCTTTTTTCAAGGCCGCTTTCATTTTTCTTTTAAGCCGTAAATTAACAACTGCTCTTCTTTTATCTTTGCGGAGAGCTTTTTTCGCAGAACTTATAATGGGCACAAGCGCTCCTTTCAGTCGCTAAATGCAAAATTTAAAATTAAAAATGTAAAATTTTGAATTTGTCATTTGAAATTTATTCTACCATCTTCTTGTCTAATTTACAAACAAAATATATACTGAAAATATGGTTGGCAATTATTTCACTCGACGCCAGACAAATATTTTTTCGGCTGCAATTATTATTAGTTCAATGATTGCCGTCTCACGAATCTTGGGTTTACTCCGTAACCGCGTTCTGGCTCATTTTTTTTCCGCCGAAGAAATCTCTATCTATCTCGCGGCTTTCAGGCTACCAGAGATGGTCTTTGATGTTTTGGTTTTCGGAGCCATTTCGGCTGCCTTCATTCCTACTTTTACTGCTTACTTAACCAAGGGAAAAAAGAAAGAAGCCTGGCATGTTGCTTCAACGACTTTAAACCTAGCTATCCTGCTTTTTATACTCTTCTCTTTTCTTCTTTTTCTTTTCGCCACTCCTCTTTATAATTTAATAGCAGCTGGGTTCGACGAAATTCAAATCAACAGAATCGTGTTTTTATCCAGAATTTTAATCTTAGCCCAAGCTTTTTTTCTACTCTCCTATTTCTTAACTGGAGTTTTAGAGTCTTTACAGCGCTTTCTGGTCCCGGCTATTGCTCCTATTTTTTACAACCTCAGTATTATTTTAGGAACAATAATCTTCTCAGGTAAATTTGGTATTCTCGGACCAACAATTGGCGTTGTGGTCGGCGCCCTAATTCACTTTTTAATCCAACTGCCACTTTCCCTTTCCCTTGGCTTAAGAATAAAAATCAGCCTTGATTTTTTCCATCCAGGTATTAGAAAAATTACCAGACTTGCTTTCCCCAGAATGATGGAGCTTTTAGTCTTAGAGTGTTCTAAAAGTATCGAGCTCCTTCTTGCTTCTCTAATTTCTCCGGCCGCCTATACTTGGTTTACTTTTGCAAGTTCTTTACAACTTTTACCCGTAGCTCTTTTTGGAACCAGTATCGCCAAAGCCAGCCTACCTACCCTATCATCGTTAGCAACGACTAAAGAAACTGAAAAGTTTAGAAAAATTTTTCTCTCTTCTTTTAACCAAATCCTTTTTTTTACTCTTCCAGCCTCTGTTTTCCTCACCGTCTTGCGGATTCCAATCGTGAGATTAGTTTTTGGAGCGGCTAGATTCACTTGGGAATCAACTCTCCAAACTTGCTATACTCTCTCTGCTTTCTGCCTTTCTATTCTTTCTCAAGCTTTAATCTTACTCCTCGCCAGGGCTTTTTATGCTTTACATAAAACAAAAGTGGCAGTTAAAGTTTCTGTTTGTTGTATCTTTGCCAATATTTTCATAAGTTTTCTCTTAATTTTGTTTTTTCACCTGCCAATTTGGGGACTAGCCCTTTCTTTCTCAATCTCTTCTCTAATTCATTTTTCAATCCTTTTTTTTCTTCTCGATAAAGAAATCGGTGGCTTTGAAAAAAGCGAGGTTTTTGTTCCTTTCATTAAAATCTCTCTTGCTTCTCTTTTTTCCGGCTCTATAATGTTTTTCTTGCTTAAAATTTTTGACCGCTCTGCTTGGGATAAAAGGCTTTCATTTCTAGGAAAATTTGGTCTTGCCTTACCAACTAATTTTAAATACTTTGTTCTCGACACCAGATACACCGTTAATCTCTTCGTTCTCACCCTTTTTGTTACTCTTATTGGTACCACTTCTTATCTTTTTCTTGCCTGGCTTCTAAAAATCGAAGGGTTCGTTGTTTTGAAAAAACTAAAACTTAGTGAAGAAGAGCAAAGCCGCCAATGCTGATAGAAAGAAGGCCTAAAAACAGAATAAAAAGCGTGAGTGAAATAATTCCTGTTTCTGGTATCTCTGGAATTGATGTAGGAGTAGTTCCGCTTACCAAGGTCGGCGTTGGTGTAGCAGTTGGCTCTGTGCCTCCACTAGAACCTGAACCAGATGTTGGTGTAGGTGTAGGAGTAGGAGTAATTCCTTCACCGGTAGTTGGCGTAGGCGTAGGCGTAGGAGTAGATGTCGGAGTTGAAGTCGGAGTCGAGGTAGCTCCAGGATTAATCGTATAAGAACCATCGTTAGGAGTTAGAAGCAAATCTTCGCCAGCAACCAAAAGCTTACTTAACTGTTGATTAAAAATTAAACGGGCTATTCCAGACTGAGAAGCTTTAAGGTTCAAAACAGCTAAAGTAGCAGGAAATTCGTTTTTGTAAATTTCTCCTGCCGGCGCATTCAAAAGAAGCTGGACTTGATCTCCAGTATCAGTATCTTTAACTCTGAAAATTTGCCAGGCCAGACCGGTTATTGGCTGTTCCTCCAGCGACTCAATACTTATTCCTGAAGCATCAAGAATAATTTGAATGGTATCAATCTCTACTCCCTTAGTATTAAACTGAATACTAACAGTAAATGCCTCTCCAACATCATAATCTCCGGAACTAGGCGTCAGACTAACTTCAGTAATTCCCGTAGAAGTGGCTGCTTTTTTTCTTACTTCTTGTCTTTGACGAACTAAATAAACCGCCAAAGGAATACCTAAAAGCAGTAGAAAAATAATTAAAATAAGAACGATTTTTTTATTCATTTCTTTACTCCTTCAAACCCGACAGAAAAGCCTTCCCCTCTTTTTATTATTTTAGTCCTGTCCTGATTAATCATTAAACCAGAAATATCAGCTCTGGGAAAGAGCAAAAATTCTCCCAAGAATTGGCCGGGCTTTAAGGCCCTTAATTCTCCTTCTGTTGAAAAAAGCAGAATCACTTCCTTTTCTTTAAAGCTTTTCACTCTTAAAGTAAAATCAGAGAGATCAGAAGGAATAAAATCTTTTAGTATTTTTGTTTCCGCTTTGAAGACTAGTTGGAAAGTATCACATTTTATTTCACCAGAGTCTCCTATTAAAAGAAAGCAATCCGGAGCTTTTTCCTCCAACCAGACTTTAACTTTTGATTCTTTTTCTATTATAATCGGCGACGATCTACTGGTGCTTATTTCTTCTACTCGTTCTCTTTGAACTAAAACCATTCTCAAAAGAGATAAAAAGAAAACGAGTATTATTCCTATTAAAATGGCAGGTTTTGTTATTTTTTTCTTCATTCTCCGGGCAGGGTTGCATTAGATTCAAAAATGTTACTCAAAAGCAAAGACAAATCTGTGCCATCAATATAGAGATCAGCATTGAAGTCCTCGATTACTTCGTGATCAAGCTGTTCAAAGTCGTATTCTCTAATTTTACCTAAAAGAAGAGAGAGATCGCTGCCTTCAATCATCTCGTCATGATTAAGATTACCAACAGGCAAAGGCGTTTCTGTCAAATTAACATTGTTCGACTGATTGTCTATCAGGCTATGGGGGGCTGTTTTTATTCTAAGATACAAGGGTACTAGATCTGACCCATATTGCCATCCCTCTAAGAATAAGTCATAATCGCCGCTTTCAAAATTCTCAAAGCCAAGAGCGGCGCCATAACCACCACCCTTCCAACTACAAAGAAGCTCCTCTTCAAATTTTTTCACCCCTTGAACATAGCCTCGAATAAGGGCTTTTCTATAGGGATGATAGACGCTCTGGTAAATATCACCAATTCCCTGGAAATTAAGATCAAGCCTTAAACTGGTCCTAGCCGGAGTAGTTGTAGCCGAAGGCGTTGGCGTGTTTGTTGGCATTGGGGTGTTCGTTGGGGTTGGAGAAGCAGTGGATGTTGGTGTTGGAGTTGGAGTTAAAATCGGTGTTGATGTGGGTATGGGTGTGTTGGTTGGCATTGGGGTGTTAGTTGGTATTGGGGTAGAAGTAGGAAGAGTGCCAAAATAATACTCTCCATCTTCCAGTGAAGCAGCAATGTTATCTCCAGCAAATAAAACCTTGGTATGATCCTGGTTAAAAACCAATCTCTTTACTCCTTCTGAATGAGGAGACGAAAGAGTAAAAGTAATCAGTGTCTGAGGAGTATCGTTGCGAAAAACATAATAAGCCGGCGTTACTCCGGGTGTCGGCGTACCAACTGGACCATTTGCGTGAAGCAAAAATCTCATTTCTTGCGGATTGCTGGCATCAAACGCTGCCCAAGTCAATCCATCAATTGCTTCTTGATTTACATTGATAACAGTGCCAACAGGTAAAACTCCCAAAAAAACCTGAATAGTGTCTATCGGGTTGCCTTGAGTATTAATCTTTAGATAAACTTCAAGGTTCTCATCAATAGAATAAGGAGAATCATGCTCCGCTTCAAGAAAAAGAAGGGCTTTGTCAGGAGCCGCTCCTTTTTTCCTTATTTCCTGTTTCTGTTTCACTAAATAAAGAGTCAAGAAAATAACAAAAACAAGAAAAAAAGTAATAATCAATGATATGTTTTTTTTAATCCTTTTCATCGCCTTCTTTAAAAACATTTGATAATAACAAAGATAAATCTGATCCCTCTATGAGACCATCAAGATTTAAATCAGCATTTTCTTCAACTCCTATTGGCTCAAAATCATATTCTCTAATTTTGCCCAAAAGAATAGAAAGATCGTCTCCTTCGACCATATTATCATTATTTAGATCTCCTGCGTGCAAAATAGTGCTGTTCAAATATAGCGTATTTATATTACCCCCTTTGTTAAGGGTAACGTTAGGAAACTTTTGCTGCAAGTGAACCCAACCTTTAATGTAAATATCATACTGATTAGTCCACTCGAAGTTGTATATGCTTCCGGCATAAATGCCATCGTCATCAGCACTTACACCTACGTCTGTAAAAGTAAGATCAACTCCATCGCCTTTAAACATCGCCTTGACTGTTTTATCTTGTCTCCGTTGACTAATTCCCTGAAACTTAATATAAAAGGCTACGCTTACCTTATCAGGATCAAGTGTTGGCGTCGGAGTTGGTATAATCACCTCAAAAGAAGCTGAACATTCTGAACAGGAAGTTCCTTGAGGATCTCCATTACAAGGACCTTCAGAATTTCCTCCTGTACACCACCACTGATGATCTTCAAGATAAACATTAGCGGCGATAAAATAACGATCATCAGAAACACTATCAGTATTCCAAGAAACGCTCCAACCATCACTGCCATTAGAATCTGTACCAATAAATGTCCAGTTGCTTGCTGGACAAAAATCGTCTTCTTCTAAGAGATACCAAAACTCAACTAACTCAAGGTCAGTTCCTGCTGGCGCCACAGGATGGGCGATTAAAGTAATCGTGTCTCCTTGAGTAACAGTAGTAGGCGCATCAAGACCTGTACAGCCCGGATACTGTCCTCCAGGTGTAGGAGTAGAGGTCACCGCGGGAGTCGAAGTCGCGGTTGGTATAGGAGTGTTAGTTGGAATTGGTGTGTTTGTAGGGTTCGGTGTCGGTGAAGCAACTCCTCCAATCATATAACTACCAGCAGGACTAATCGGAGTTCCTAAAATATCCTGACCATCTGATTTTCGGGTAATTTTAGTTTCGCTTGAATCAAAGTCTAAATTAGTCGGGTTAATGGCGGGAGTTTCGTTGGCAGAAAGATTAAAAGTAACTAATAAAGTATCAGTTGTAGTTGAATATCCGTCAGTGCTCGTATACAAACAAGAAATATCAATTTCTCCATCTTCCGCATTAATGATCTGAATTGGACAACCCCACTCCCTTGGAAGCTCATTATTGATTTGAATGCTAGAAGCTTCTATCTCTGGAGCATTATAAGTTATTCGCATGGCAACGGCTGATATTTCTTCTCCAGCTGTATTAAAATTAACACCGACAGTAAAAGTTTCACCTATATCATAATTTCCTTCTGACGGAGATAGAGAAATTGTTGCCACTCCTCCTTCAACAAACGCCTCTTTTCTTATTTCCTGGCGTTGTTTAACCTGAAAAATAGTCAAAGGAATACTAATTAAGATAATGAGAAAAACAATAAGGACTAAAACAGTCTTGGGTGAAAACTTCATTCGCATATTTCATCTCCTTCTCTGCTAAGAACCGTATAATTGCTAAAAACCAAGGCAATATCACTAATATCAATAAATTCACTGCCATCAACATCATAAATTCGATTGGTACCGTCCACTGGAACTGATAAGGCAGTGTATACCCTTAAAATATCTGCTATATCCATAATATTTAACACGTTATCATAAACTGGGGGATCACCATGGAGAAAATCACCGACCAAAAGCAGAAACTCGTCATCAGTCCAATCTTTCTCAACAGTCTGACCGGCAATAAAAGTCACTCCGCAAAAACCTTTCTGGAGATGTGATGGTCCTTTGATGAAAACATCATATGTTCCTGCTGGAATGTCGCGGAACATATCGACAAATTTTCCTGTTCCGTCATTTTCGACAAGGATATTTTCAAAGGAATGTTTCTCTACTACACCTTGTTTAAGAATGCCTACCACTTCCATAGTGGCTGGTTGAGCACCATTGATTCCCTGGAAGCGAATTTGGAATCTAAGATTACCTGTTTCTGGTGAAGTTGTTGGTGTTGGAGTGGGAGTGAGAGCTGAGGTCGGTGTTGGCGTAAGTTCTGGCGTTGGCGTAACAGTAGCTCCACCGAAAATCGTCACTGCAGTTGTATTACCTGAGATATCCTGAAGAATATCAACTACTTCTTCTCCTGAAATGGCAATCACATTTGAATCTGTTGTTTGACCCAATCCATCAAAGCCAAAAGTAATCGTATCTTCTCCAGCGGCTTTGGCTCGGAAAGCAATCGTCATCAGGGGATTGATAATTGTACTCACCCCACCTATTTCTCCACTTCCCCAATTAAAACTGACCGCGCCGAATTCGAGTTTTCCAGTAGTATTGGCCTCTGACTTCATATCTTCCAAATCAGGGCTTCCATTTCCCTGAACCGGAGCAAATGTTTCAAAATCATCAAGAGCAGGAACAAGATTGATAATTTCTAAAAGTGTCTTATCAAAATTCAAAATTACATCAACACCCACTACTGTTTGACCGCCTGGATCTAAAATGATATCAAGAGGAAAGGTTTCTCCTGTTCCAAGTGAAACATCAATACGAGAAAGACTTAAAGAAGCAGTATAATCAGCTGCCGCTTTTTTTCTTATTTCCTGTCTTTTTTGAACTAAAACTGTAGCCATACCCAAACTAACTAAAAGAAGAACAAAAATTAAGAAAGACAAAACTATTTTTTTATTCATTATTTCTATCTACCACCCTATTCTATAATAACCTTAAAATAATGCTAAAATCAACCCCATTAACCATATTATCATAATTTAAATCTGCCTCGACAAGCTCAGGAGAATCACCCCAGTTTTGCAAAAGGATTTTGATGTCTTGAATATCAACTTGGTCGTCATCGTTTAAATCACCGAGAATAAGGCTTAGCCATTTCAACCATAATGGATCTTGGTCTAAATTGATCAACCAGACCCTGCTCCAATTATTATCTTGAATGATAAAATTACCATTATCATCAAACCTCATCTCTCCTGCCGCTCCCAAAGGCAGTTCAATATATGCATCAGGTGTTTGGCCTTGAACATAGCTGCCATCAGGATACTTTTTTAACGGATCATCATAAAACCAAAGTTGTTTAAGATGTCTTTCTGTATTATTTATATAATAACCGTCATTTCCTACAACCATCTGATTTTTACTGTTAAAAGCAATACTTACTGGTGAATGAGGCTCATTTATCAAATAAGAACAAGATCCCGGCTCAGTCAAGCTTTTTCTGATAAATACTTTTTTAGCCGAAATATTTGGAAATATAACGCCACTTTCATTTCTTAAATCTTCAGCCATAAACACAGTAATACGCGCGTTTCCATGGCATTCAGAATCATTTTCAACCACATATAGATTTCCATAATTATCCATATTAAGGCGCGTTGGATAACATATTGTATCAGCTCTTGGGTGTTTGTTAGCATCTGAAGGGACCATACATGTTCCGTCTGGGTTTCTTATTTGATTACAGCAGGCGCCGTCTTTGTTGATTTGCCCAATCACCATATCAACATAAAGTTTATTTTCAAAATCATCATAATTGCTTATACGCAGGATTCTGTTGTTTTTACTATCAACTAACCAGATTTTTTCATTCAATTTATCAAAAACAATACCATATCCATGATAATCAATTTCTGCGTCGTCATCGGACCAATATAGTTTGGCATGATCTACTAATGGTGTGGTGTTAGAAGTAAATGGGAGTTGGTAAATAGTTAATTTTCCTTCATTATTTGTCCAAACCCTATTTTTATCATCTATTGTGTGAATTGCAAAACCTCCCATTGAGTTTCTCTCTCTTTCATTTAAAGAATTTTGCCCGACAACAAAATCTGCCATCGCTCCTGTTGGTTTATTTAAATAATTATTCCAAACCAAAAACCTATACCTGTCTCTTATAATAAGCTGGTTTTCAAAAACAAGCGCGCCAAAAGAAGTAACTCCTCCATACCCACTTACATCATTAGATATAATATTATCAAGAAGCCCAGCATCAGCTAATGGCACACATTCTCGTTCGTCAATTTCATAAGGCAGATTAAATCTGGCAATTCTTTGATAGCGCTTATCAACAACATAAATGTTATTATCATTATCAAAAGCAACAGATCCCCGCGGGTCGCAAAGATCAAAATTTTGTTCAATATCGCGTCCGCATTGATTCCATAAATATCCATTATCACATCCTAAGCGATATTTATTAGGAACTCCGATAGTTTTAAGGATATTGCCGTCTTTGTCTATTAATATAGTTCTGGCTGCTGTCATTTCTGATACCCATAAAATACCATTTTCATATCCTTGCCCTTCAAAAGTATTAAAAGTAAAGCCTGTTGGCTGAAAATAATACTCCCAACCTTCTTTTACATCGCTTTGCAGGGATCCGTCTTGCTGTGGCATAATTATTTCGCTAGCTGACATGCCATTTGAAAAAGGCGGAGAGAAAACTAATATTCTTCCGCTATGCCATACAGAACTTCCTGATTCATCTTGAGCATCAGTTATATCCATTACATAAAGATCTCCGGTTTCGGGATGAACACGAGCTAATCCTGGCTGGCATAATCTATCAAAATATTGATTTATATATTGATTCATTGGTTTTGCGCAAGCAGTATTTTCGTAACTCGAGAAGTCTCTTTGACCAATAACTAAATCTGCCTCTTTTGAGCCGGGAGAAAAACGAAGCATTCTTCCATTGTATGTGTCAGCTATCCAAAGATTCCCATCAGGATCAATTGAGGTGCCGCCGCGCGTTGACAATGAATCATGCAGGCTTAAAAAGAAAGAAGAATTATCACGCTTGTTCGCACCTAAACCATTATTTATCCCATTGGAATTGAAATCATCCTGCCCAAAAACAAAATCAGGAACGGCATCGCCCTTGCCATTTGATTTGTCAGCACTGAATGGCTGATTATATTTTAATATTCTATTGTTATAAATATCAGGAACATATAAATTGCCTTGCTGGTCAACAGCAAGATCAACTCGAAGAGCATATTCTTCAATGTTTGTGCGGGCAGGATAATCAATTAAGCAAAGCGTGTTTTTGGTAGGTGTTGTAAAAACACCTAAATTATTATCATTATTGCAAGCGCCACTAGTCATATCTGGCTGTCCAAAAACAATATCAGCTCTTTTGTTAATAAAAACATTGCAAGTATCTGAACCTGGACAATCTGAATCATTAGTGCATTTTGTGTTTGAGTTGGCTGTGCAATACCCTAAGCTTTCAAATCCTAAAATTCTACTATTGCCGGTATCAGCAACATAAATTCTATTAGGTGTGACACTTTGGTCAATTACTATTCCCGCAGCATGAGATGCTTTATTTGCAACAATTGTATCTAAAGAAGTTTCTTTGAAATTCTTTTGGCCAAAAACTTTTAAAACATTAAAACACTTTCCATAGAAATTAATTTCATCATCATCACAAGCATTGACTCCCAGAGAAATTTTCACTACCGAGTTCTTAACTCTCTCATTTAAATTAAAAATCAAGGAAATTACAATTAAAGATAAGATGATTAAAAATCTTTTCTTCACAATATCAATTTTACCATTATCCAGAAGTCGATCCCATTAACAATACCATCAGAATTTAAATCTGCTTTGGGAATAGAAGGAGAATCCCCCCAATTCTGTAAGAGGATTTTGATATCTTGAGCGTCAATGTTTCCGTCATTGTTCAAATCTCCTCGAAGAGGACAATCACTATCAGTTTCGTGGGTGCAATTCGGGCGACAGATACCATCATCATTATGACAAGAAGTGAAATCTCGAAATGTATAATAAGCAGGGTATTTGGAAGTTTCATCTATTTTTCTTAAACGGAATTCTGCGACTGCAAAAACATAATTACCAATAGGATTAACCGATAACTCAGTGGCACCTATGGAAAAGTAGCGGTGTTGGGTTTTAGGAAAATTAAAAACTTGGCAAAAACTGCCATCATCATTAATAATTGGTTGATAATCAGTAAAAGTTTCTATGCTGTGCCAGCCGCTCCCATCGTCACTATATCCAAAACCAAAATCTTTTGGAAAAGAAAAAATCTGTCCACTCACAACATGTGGACAAACAACAATTTGATTAATTTCTGTTTGTTTACCTAAATCAAAAGACAACCATTCATTATCTACATCAGGACCTGAAAATATTTGCGAAGACCAATATGTATTTTCATTAAAATCGACAGCTTTTTCTTTGCTTAAATCACTACTGTATTGAGAAGCGGACCAAACACCTTTTGATTGATATCCGGTTATGCCATCTAAAAATCCCGTTCCCCAATCTGGATAATCATGCAACAAAAAGTTGGTCCAACAATCAACTCTCGGATTCTTATTGGCTTCTCTCATCGACCACTCTAACCATTCGGCCTGCTGTTCTAGGCTTATACCTACTTCTAGTCGATAACCAGACTCGGTCACAACTACTGCTTTTCCTTCATATCCAGGCAATGAATCGAGATGATTAATTAATATTTGAAGCCTGTTAGGACCGATGCAGTATTGTTGTTCCCAAGGAGGTTCTGTCCATTGTGAAGGATAGGGATGGATTCCTAGTTTATCAAATTTAAAATTAAATTCATGTGCCTGGGCAAGCCAATCAATTGGAGAAGTGCAAGGAGCCATATTACCTCCCCAAATTTCGGCTTCAGGATTCACCTCCTTGACCTGATCATAAGCAAAATTATTCATTTGAACGAACTGTTCAACTGTCCCAGTCCAAAATGATCTCAAATTAGGTTCATTCCAAGGAAGAAAACGATTTAATTTTGGAAAACCGTGATTGCCGCTATATCTTTCGGCTACTGCTCGCATAAAAAAGCCGTATTCTTGGAGATTATTTGGAGGAACAGGTCCATAATCCATAAAATCAAAACAACCTCTTCCCAATCGTTGATAATCTATTCCATTAGCCCAAATAGGAGTGCCCCAAGTTTCTAAAATCGGTTCTATTCCGTTATCAACAAGCAATCTAATCGTTTCGTCTAATGGCTCGAAGTCATAATAGGGATTATCCCATTCACTGGGATGATGGCCGTCTTGATATGGATTTTCTTTAGCAATATTGTACCAACCGGCTGGGCCAACTGAATGAATAATTACAAAATCTGGCTGTAGTTCTAAAAGATAATCTATATCCTCATGGGTCAAAATAGGATAAGAGCGGCCAAAGGGAATAGCGTAATAAGGTTCGCTTTGACATTGATGCTCAAATGCGATGCTTATCCCTTTTTCAAATTTATCTACGGAATCACCCTCTTGATAAATTTGAGCAAGGACCAATCCTTCTTGACGGGAAAATTTAAGAAAAGCAAGTAAAGTTAAGGAAAATAAAAATGAAAATAAAAATAAAACAAATCTTTTCTTCACAAAATCAATTTTACCATTATCCCGAAGTCGATCCCATTAACCACGCCGTCGGAATTTAAATCTGCTTCGGGAATAGAAGAAGAACTACCCCAGTTTTGGAGAAGAATTTTGAGGTCTTGGGAGTCGATGAGTCCATCGTTGTTTAAATCTCCTCTTAGAACTCTCCATTCACCTTTCTTTGGCCACCATCCCTCTTCAGGAACATTACCTTCAAAATCGATAACAGCAAGGTATGAATTCAAGTCTTTCCAGAGAAAGAAATCTTCAAATGCTGTTTCCCACTCAACTACGAGATTATCAGCCTCAACACTAATACTCTTAGCTCTTACCTTGGATATGGTGCTAACAGTTTCGCTCACCGTATCTCTATTCTGATCATCGCTGTTCTGATAAATCCAGCTGCCAGATCCAACCTCATAACCGCCCACATCCCAAATATAATTCTTGTAACAGCACTTACCAGTACAACCTCCACCGCAATCCTGATTGCCTCCATCATATCTGTTGCCATAGTATTTATAGATATCATCTTCTTTTTTCATTTTTCCATGAACCGAGGATGGAATTCTTGATGAGTGTGGTGCCGTAGTATCTATCCAAATATATGCCTCTTCTATATCATCTGCACCATTGGGGTCAGAATATACTGCAGCAAGAACAACATTTTCTCCTTCTTTTGAAGAACCAGAACTCGGCTCTATTGATATTATCTCTGGAGGATGAGGATAACAATCATTGTCAACCTCAGGGATACACCCTTCAGGACAGGTACCATCATCATCTTGACAATCTGAAGGAACAGGCTGAACTAAAGCAAATATCTGACTTTCATTGGTCAGAGCACCATTAGCTACTGAATTAGTAAGAGTGACAAGACAATTTCCGGGCTCAATTAACTTGGGACCAAATTTTTTAAAAGCTACTTGATTAAAAACACCCTTACCATCTCCTTGAAACTGAAAACTTAAAAGATTAGTAGCGTCACCGGGTATTTGGCTGTAATAATCTGCCGGGCCTGAATTACCAATTGGTGGCGGAGGACAGTTCTCATAAAGATAATAGTCAAAGTTTGTTGTCCATTGGCCTGTTGGATGGCCGGCCCAAGGTGAAGTAAAAGTGGCAGTAGCTACATCACCCGAAAGAGACCAGAGATATAAAGGCGAATCTAATTTAATCGTTTTAGCAAAAGCATTTTCGGGTTTTGCCTCAGGAGTCCAAAGAAAGCATCCTTGTTGGCCATAACAGAATTCATGATCGAGCTGAATGAAATATGGTGCCGGTGAAATCGGAGGCCCTGTGTCATAAATCAAAGACATCTGGCTTTCCATAGTAATTGGATCTCCCCGCATTGACTCTCCTCCATCCAAAAGGACAAAAATACATCCTTCTATTGGAGCTTTAATAGGCAGAGTAAAGTTAGTAGGCATTTCTTTTCTCCCTTGTCCGACATTCTTTATATTAAAGTTGGAAATTGAATGGACGCCAGGATGAGCTTGGGCCATTTGGCCATAGGTATCCCAGACAGTTCCTGGGGCCGGGCAATTTCCACTGGGCACATTCTGGATACTTATCAAAGCCTGATAAAAAGTGTCAGTATTAGAAGAAATTGATACAGAACCGGAAAGCCCAATAAAATTAAATTGAGATGACGTTTGAACAGGAAAAGCATACTTTTTGTACACCCACTTGGCGGCAGTAGTTACTGACGCTGATAGATCAATTTGTCCCTCTGTTTGGGCCAGAACTGGCTTTTCTTGATGGGAAAGTTTAAGAAAAGAAAAAAATAAACCTAAAGAAAGAAAAATTAAAAATAGAATAAAGAATTTCTTCACAACATCAATTTTACCATTATTCCGAAATCCATTCCGTTAACAATACCATCATAATTTAGATCAAAATCGGAGTCGCTGGTTCCATATTTGAAAAGCAAGCCTTTAACATCGAGACTACATCGCCAATAAAGATCATAATAATTGTAATCGCCTTCACAAACTGTATTTTTGGTAAAAGTGTGAGAATCTCCGCTGATAAAACTATCACCAGAATGATCGATACAACAATCGCACGGACTATGAAAAATATTATAAGAAGGACTTCCTACGGGAAGTTCTAAAAAAACCATATGACTAATGCCTCCGGAAACATCATGGAAAAAATAGGGCTGATCTGTTGTTTCTTCAGTTTCATCGAGAATAATCTTTGTTCCATCAGGACAATTTAATTTATGGCCTTGAATTGTAAAGGGGTTAAGACTAATTGTCGTCGCATCTAGATTCCAGGTTCCCAATCCGGACGAACCACCTGCGCCATAATAAGCAATAACTTCATTCTCGATCATACCGCTAGAAGAGCCTAAAATGCCGGGATTATGATTGCGTTCTTTTGCACCAACCTCAATCACCCTGCTGTCATCATACGGCAACCAATTAATACCATCAAAAGAAGCATTCCAATAAATTCTATCATCATTAACTTCGCCATTGACCATGAAATATAATCTTAAAGCAGGACTGTATTTAACATCGACACTATTTTGACCATAAGATCCACCGGCAACCGCTTGTCCATCATTTTCTCTAACAAAATTAATCCCATCAGAAGAACTCGCCAAGTACACATACCAATTGCTTCCACTGGCTCCGTTAGTATCAGAAAAATAATGTAAAAACTTTCCATCTTTATACAAAACACTTGATTGGCCTGCACAATAAGATCCATTTGGATTTTCACAGGCTATTACTGGCTGTGGATTATCATTTGAAGGATATTTATTCCAGTGAATTCCGTCCGTAGACGTGGCTAAAAATATTTGATTGTCTTTTGCGTGAACACTAGGTGAATCCGATGTGTAATATAGATAATATGTATTATCTGCTTTTACCACAGAAGGATCACAGGTATGAACGCCTTCTTGGCCGCCGGTAGAGCCTAAAACCACTTGGGGATTTTCCCAATTAAAACCATCATCTGATGTTGCATACCAGATATGATCCACAAGCATATCTCCTTCATTTAAATCTCCTCCACACCACCACATTTTATACTTTCTATCCTCATCCAACATGATTGAAGGACCATAATTCCAAGCAGGAATGGGTGTTACCGGATCGACCGCACCGCAAGACATCACCGTTCCATAATATTCTGAAGAAAGTTGAATATCTGGAACAGAAAAGGTTTCTATTTCTGTAGTAACCTCAAAAACAGCAGTTTCAGCCTGTCCGCTCCAATAGGCAAAATTAATATCTGTAAAATTGAGCCACTGATAGTCTATATTATCCTGATAATTAATCTTTATTAAATAAATCCAAGCGTCACCAGAAATAATATTCCCTCCCCAGGCAAAAAACCCATCAGCATTAGTTGTTCCTGCATAATCAACGTTATTATCTATCTCGCTTTGATGAGTGCCGCTTTTGAAATTAGAAGTATAAATATCAACCTGGGCTTGAGGAATCGGTTGGCCATTTTTATCCAGTATTTTTAAAATATTGTTAGTGGGTTGGTAGTGATAAAAAGTATTACTGTCCACCGGAAGAGTTAATTTATTATTTCGGTTAATCATTTCAATATCCCAAGGATGAAAGTTGCCAGGAGTTAAATTATGCATAATATAACCAACAAAGGGGTTAGGAAAAACGATACCATTGACATGATTATCAGCGCTATCGACTTTCATCCAGTATAAATCTGGCAAGCCTAAAATATGACCAAGTTCATGCCCTAAAACACTTATTCCTTGAGAATCAAACAAACCATTATAACCATGATATTCAACGGAAGAATTCCAATGGGCATAATTGCTTCCTGTTGTTTCGTCAGCCGCAATAAAAACATAAGAAGGATCATGGCTGCAAAACTCTTCTGGCAAATAACCTCCGAGAGGATTAGCGGCCTGGCAACTAGTTTCTTGGTTTTTATTATAAGAAGGTGCAAAATGGTCAAATTTAAATTTTATATTACTGCCAGCGCTGATTAAACGATTGTTAATATTAGTTAAATTATTTTGCAGTTTGGTATAATCATCTGGATATTTTGCCAAAGTTTGCTCTTCGACTGTAAAGACAACAGAAAATTCTATTTCTTGAGCAAAGGCATTTCTTGCTAAAAAGCCTGAAAAAAATATGCTCCAAAGAATAAAAAAAACAAAGACTATCCTTTTTCCTTTTTCAAGAGATTTTTGGTGACAAAAAGCTCTAATATGAAGAAGAAGGCTCTGTTTCATTAAAATCATCTTCAAAAATTGAGGGCTTAGGAAGAATTGTCACTGGAGGATTAGTAGGAAACCCAAGGTCTTCCATATAAGTAGTAGTTGGAGTAAGAACAGAAATTGTTTCAGGCTTTTTAATCTCTTTTTGTTTTTTAGAAAAAATAAAACCTGCAATCAATAATAAAGCTACGGAAAAAAATGAAATAAGGACAAGTTCTTTCTTCATCAATTTTATTCTATCACTAGGTTCACCTCTTGACAAAGTATTAGCAGTCATAGTATCATTGTGCTAATCACGTAGAATGTGACTAAGATGTTAACCGAAAGACAGAAAAAGATTTTAGGAACAATCATCGAAGAATATACTGAGACAGGCGGGGCAGTCGGTAGTGCAGTGGTTGACAAAAAATATAACCTTGGTGTTTCACCAGCGACCATCAGAAATGAAATGGTGGTATTAATTAAAGAAGGTTATCTCACTAAACCCCATACTTCTGCTGGCCGCATACCGACATCAATGGCCTTCCGTTTTTACATCAAAGAATTAATGAAGGAGAAAGAACTCTCTGTAGCCGAAGAAGTAGCCGTCAAAGAAAAAATCTGGGATTATCGTTTTGAATCAGAAAAGCTTTTACGGGAAATAACTAAGACTTTAGCGGAAAAAACAAAAATCCTTGCCCTAACTATTACTACAGAAGGCAATCTCTATCAATCTGGTCACGCTAATATCTTAGATATTCCCGAATTTTATGACATTGATGTTACTAAAACCGTTCTTTCTTTAATCGAAGAAATAAATGAAGTCCAAAAATTGTTTGCCAAATCGTTTAGTGATGAACCCATTCATGTTTTGATAGGCAGCGAGCTTGGCACAGAACTTTTAGAGCCTTGCAGTCTGATTTTTACCGATTTTAAAGCTGGCCCAAAACTTCAGGGAAAAATAGGAGTAATCGGTCCTCGCCGGCTTGATTTTTCTTATATTATTCCTGTGATAAGATATTTTACTGAACTACTTGGAGAAATTAACCGCCCATGATAATAAAAACAAAAGACAAAAAACAAAAGACAAAAGACCATTTGGTAAAAATCAAAGAACTGGAAGAAAAGTGGCAAAGAGTTTTAGCTGATTATGACAACCTAAGAAAAAGGGTTGAAAAAGAAAAAAGAGAGTTTGTCAAATTTTCCAACGCCAGCTTGGTCGATAAGCTTTTACCAGTTTTAGATGCTCTTGAAGAATGCGTAAAACATCTCAAGGACGAAGGTTTAAAACTAAGCCTGGAGCAATTCAAAAAAGTTTTAGCAAGTGAAGGCTTAAAAGGAATTAAAACAAAAGGTGAAAAATTCGACCCGGAAAAGATGGACGCCGTAGAAATGGTCAAGGGTAAAAAAGATATTGTTGTTGAAACGGCTCTTAAAGGTTATAATTTAAACGATCGAGTGTTAAGACCGGCAAAAGTCAAAGTCGGTCAAGGATAAACAATGGCAGAAAAAACAAGAAAAGAAAAAATCATTGGCATTGATTTAGGTACAACCAACTCTTGCGTGGCCGTGGTGGAAGCGGGAAAACCTAAAGTTATTCCCACGGCTGAAGGAGAAAATCTTATTCCTTCGGTTGTCGAGCCGGTCAAGGGCCTAGTCGGCCGGCTAGCAAAAAGGCAGATAATTATTAATCCCCAAAACACGATTTTCTCTATTAAAAGATTGATGGGAAGAAGAATTAATGACGAAACTGTCCAACGCGACAAAAAATGGCTGCCTTACAAAATCGTCAGCGCTAAAGATAATATGGCTGTGGTTGAAGTTGAAGGAAAGAAATATACTCCTCAGGAAATTTCAGCTAAAATCCTGCAAAAAGCGAAAACCGACGCCGAAGCCTATTTGGGCGAAAAAATTAAAAAAGCAGTTATCACTGTCCCTGCTTATTTTGACGACAGTCAAAGAAAAGCCACTAAAGAAGCAGGAGAAATTGCCGGCCTTGAAGTAGCTAGGATTATCAATGAACCCACGGCTGCTTGTTTAGCCTACGGACTAGATAAAGAAAAAACAGAAACTGTCGCTGTCTATGATTTAGGAGGAGGCACTTTTGACATCTCTATTTTGGAGCTAGGACAAGGAGTCTACGAAGTCAAGGCTACCAATGGAGACACTCATTTAGGCGGTAATGATTTTGATAAAAAAGTTCTTGATTATCTAGCTGATGAGTTCAAAAAAGAACACAACATTGATCTAAGAAAAGACCCTCAAGCTCTCCAGAGATTACGCGACGCGGCGGAAAAGGCTAAGATTGAACTCTCCAGCACCCAAGAAGCAGAAATCAATCTTCCTTTCATTACTCAAGGTCCAGCCGGCCCTCTTCACTTAACCACGAAAATCACTCGGGCCAAATTGGAACAGTTAGTCGATGACCTGATCCAAAAGTCAATGGCTCCAGTTAAAGATTGCTTGAAAGACGCCAAGTTAAAACCAACCGATATTGACGAAATTCTCTTAGTAGGCGGCCAAACAAGAATGCCTAAAATCCAAGCCATAGTTAAAGAACTTTTTGGCAAAGAACCTAATAAATCAGTTAATCCTGACGAAGTCGTTGCTTTAGGAGCGGCAGTACAGGCTGGTGTTTTGGCCGGTGAAATCAAAGGAGTTCTACTTTTAGATGTTACGCCTCTAACTTTAGGAATTGAAACTTTGGGCGGAGTAAGAACGCCTCTTATTGAAAGAAACACTACCATTCCTACCTCGAAATCGCAAATTTTTTCCACTGCCGCCGACAACCAAGCTCAAGTAGAAATTAATGTCCTTCAAGGCGAAAGACCAATGGCTAGTGACAATAAATCATTGGGCAGATTTATTTTAACTGGTATTCCAACAGCGCCCAGAGGCGTGCCTCAAATCGAAGTTGTTTTTGATATCGATACCAATGGTATCTTAAGTGTTACTGCCAAAGATAAGGCTACCGGCAAAGAACAGTCAATCAAAATCACTGGCTCAACTGGTTTAAAAGATGATGAAATCAAGAAAATGACCCAGGAAGCAGAAAAATATGCAGAAGAAGACAAAAAGAAAAAAGAACTAGCTGAAGCTAAAAATATCGCCGATAATCTTTGTCATACGGCGGAAAAAACCTTAAAAGACTCCAAGGAAAAAATTAAAGACGAAGATAAAAAGCAGATTGAGGAAGAAATCAAAAAAATTAAAGAAGTTCTCGCTAAAAAGGAAGTCAATAAAGAAGAAATCGAAGAAGCGACACAACAATTAAGTGAAGAACTGCAAAAAATAGGCGCGGCAATGTACCAGAAAACTGAAGAACCATCCTCTTCCGCCTCCGATTCGGAGACTTCAGAGGACAAGGAAGACAAAGAAAAGGCCGAAGAAGGAAAGGTAGTTGATTAGCGTATAGCGCATAGCGTATAGTTTTGGGGCGCGAGAATCGCGCCTATTTTGTTATAATAATACAATGACAGTAAAAAGAGATTATTACGATATTTTAGGCGTCAACAGAAAGACAAGTAAACAAGAAATTAAAAAGGCTTATCGCAAGATGGCTTTGCAATATCATCCTGATCGCAATAAATCTCCTGATGCCGAGAAAAAGTTCAAAGAAATCAATGAAGCCTATGAAATCCTCAGTAATCCTAAAAAACGACAAGATTATGATCAATTCGGCCATGCCGCTTTCGGACAAGGAGCAGGCTTTAGCGGTCAAGGACCCTTTGGCGGCTTTACTAAAACTTATACTTCCAGCGGCGGCACTCCTTTTTCCTCCGGCTTTGGCGGTTTTTCTGACCCTTTTGAAATTTTTGAGCAGTTTTTTGGCAGGTCTCCTTTTCAGCAAGGACCAAAAATTCCCCGTTACGGCCTTGCGCTAAGCTTTATGGAAGCAGTTAAAGGCTGCGAAAAAGAAGTTAATATTGGAGAAAAAAAGCGAAAAATTAAGATTCCAGCTGGTATTGACGACGGCACGCAAATTCAATTCACTGATTTTTATCTAACAATTGATGTAAAACCCCATGGAACTTTTAAAAGAAACGGTTATGATCTTTTTATTAACCATAAGATTTCTTTTACCTTAGCTATTTTAGGAGGAATTATTGAAATTCCTACAATTGATAAGCCAATTAAACTAAAAATTAAGCCCGGAACTCAACCGGAAACTTTAATTAGATTAAGAAATAAAGGCATCCCCCATCTTCGCGGTCGCGGTCGCGGTGATCAATATATTAGGCTAATTATTGAAGTCCCCAAAAAACTTTCCAAAAAACAAAGAAAATTGCTCGAAGAATTTGAAAAAACTTGACTTTTTAGGCTTTTATGGTAAAATACTTGCAATCCTCCATTTGGAGGATTTTTTGATGGGGCTAAATTAACCCCGATTATGCTAGGAAAAATCACCTTGTTTTGGCCAAAAACAAGGAAAAGCCATCCATTAAGCAAGCTTTTACGGCCCGTTTTCGAGGGCAAAAAGCCGAAGAAGAACTTCGGTATTATTTTAATTGTCCTTATTTTTCTTTCCAGCCTTTTAGTGCCTTCTGCTTCCGCTTCTGAAAATTACAAAAATGAAGAATTAATTACCCTAACAGCAGAAATCGAGGTTAAAACCCAAGATGAAACAAAGCTTCCTTTTAAGCTTTCTAAAGATTGCTATATCTCTCAGGGTTTTTGGCTATTCCATCCAGCTATTGATATTGCTGCTCCAAAGGGAACTCCAACTTATGCCGTAAGGACTGGAAAAGTTATCAGGATTGGTTATGAAGGCGCTTATGGAAAAAAGGTGGAAATTGACCATGGCAATAATCTTCAATCCCTTTATGCTCACTTTTCTCAAATTGAAGTTAAAGAAGGACAAGAAGTAACTCAAGATACGATTATTGGTCGTGTTGGTTCATCTGGTTGGGCAACCGGCAATCACCTACATTTAGAAATCAAAGAAAACGGAAAATATTTAAATCCAAAAACTTTTCTTTATCAAAATCAATAACCTCCTCCCGGAGGCATAGCGGGCATTTGAGGAGCGTTCTTTTCTTTTTCAGGCAATTCACTAATCATACATTCTGTCGTAAGGCACATAATCGCTACTGAAACAGCATTTTGCAAAGCAGACCTGGTCACTTTAACTGGATCAACAATACCTTTCCTATACATTGAACCAAAATCATTCTTAGAAACATCAAACCCAAAATCATTTGTCTTTTCTTCGATTTTTTTAACTACCCAACCAGCAGCCACACCAGCGTTTTGAGCAATCAAACGAGCTGGCTCATATAAAGCGCTTCTGAGAATTTTAATACCAACTTCTTCGTCGCCTTCAACGTTTATTTTATCAAGAACAGGAATAACTCTAATCAAAGCTACGCCTCCACCAGGAACAATACCTTCTTCAACCGCAGCTTTGGTCGCGCCAACAGCATCCTTAACTCTTTCCTGCTTCTCTTTAAGTTCAACCTCAGTAGCGGCTCCAACCCTGATAACGGCTACTCCGCCAGCGAGTTTTGCCAATCTTTCCTCAAGCTTCTCTTTGTCAAAATCACCAGTTGTCTCATCTACTGCCCTCCTGATTTGAGCAATTCTTGCCTTAATCGCTTTAGAAGATCCCTTGCCGCCAATAATTCGACAATTTTCCTTATCCGCCCAAAGTTTATCTGCTCTACCGCAATCCTCAATTGTTACTGAATCTAATTTCCTACCAGTATCTTCAGCAATCACTGTTCCACCAGTCAAAATAGCAATATCTTCTAACATCTCTTTTCTTCTGTCACCAAAACCAGGCGCTTTAATTGCCAAACAATTAAAAGTTCCTCTCAGTTTGTTAACAACCAAAGTAGCTAAAGCTTCACCATCAATCTCTTCAGCAATAATAACAATATTTTTAGAAGCTTTAATAATTTTTTCTAAAGAAGGCAGAAAATCAGAAACAGCTGAAATCTTCTGATCAGTAATAATAATATAAGGATTTTCCACTTCCGTTTCCATTCTTTCCGAATCGGTAACAAAATAAGGGGAAACATAACCTTGATCAAATTCCATTCCTTCTTTATAGTCAATCTCTATTTCCAGTCCTTTTCCCTCCTCAACCGTCACTACTCCATCCTTGCCTACTTTCTCCAAGGCTTCGGCAATTTTAGTACCAATCACTGAATCAGCGGCAGCAATAGTCGCCACTTGAGTAATTTCTTCATAACCAACAACCTTTTTAGCCATTTTGGCTAATTCTTTAATTACTGCTTCAGTTCCTTTTTCAATTCCCCGTTTTAAAACCATCGGATTAATGCCAGCAGTAACATTTTTAAGACCTTCGGAAATTATCGAGAAAGCAAGAAGAGTAGCCGTTGTGGTCCCGTCGCCAGTATCATCATTAGTTTTTGAAGCCGCCTCTTTAACCAGTTGAGCACCCATATTTTCAAAAGGATCTTCAAGCTCAATCTCTTTGGCAACCGTCACGCCATCATGAACAACATTCGGTGATCCCCATTTTCTTTCTAAAGCTACATTTCTGCCCTTGGGGCCTAATGTTGTCACCACTGCCTTAAAAAGAATCTCGGCGCCTTTAAGTAATTTATGTCTTGCCTCTTCGGCAAATATTAACTGTTTTGCCATTTTATTTTTCTATTGCCATTATATCTTCAAATTTAATAAAAAGATATTCTATATCGTCAATTTTAAATTCGTTTCCACCCCATTTTTTGTAAACTACGATCTCGCCTTTTTTACAAGAAGCTTTTCTCTTAACCCCTGAATCAGTTATTTCATCTGCTCCAACAGCAACTACTTTTCCTTTTTGGGGTTTTTCATCATGGCTGTCTGGTAGAACAATGCCAGAAGCAGTTTTTCTAATTGCCGTTGCCGGCTTAATTAAAAGATAACCGGCAGTTGGTTTAAAATTTATTTTTGTCATAACGATTGGTTATTTTAAAAAATGTTTTTCTTTTTGTCAAGTATCGAAATATCATTTTAAAAAACTTTTTCCTTTTTGTCAAGGTTTAAAATTTTTGTCGTCGAAGTTTTAGAATTATATTGATGAACTACTTTTAAGTAACAATCAATTTTTTGACACTCTTTTCTTTTTCTTTTTTCCAAAGGATCGTTGCTGCTAATTGCTAAAATATGCGGTTTAATTAATCGAAGCGTTTCTAATCGAACAACCTTTTTGTCAAAATTGCAAGGCAGCTCTAAAATAAAATCTACTTCGTTTAATCGAATTAAATTTTCCGCCCGAATCTTGAAAAAATTAACCGGCCTTTCCTTTCCTTTTATTTTTTTGATTCTTTTATCTGATTCAAGACCAACCACCAAAACACTACCTTCTTTTTTTGCCTTCTTTAAAAATTTAAGATGTTCTTGATGAAGAATGTCAAAGCAACCAGTCACTAAAACAATTTTCTTTCCCAAAGCTCTAGCAAGCCGGATTTGATAAAGAATAAGAACCTTTTGACTTCTATCTTTTAAGTGAAGAAAGGCAAAATGAGAAGTAATAAACTTATTGCTCGCTTCCGTTTTTACCAATCTTCTCTGAAGCCAATAAACTAATCTTTCCAGTTGGGCAAGAATTTTTTCACCCATTGATTCTCCTTTAAAATTTTTTGATAAACATTGTCTTTTTGCCAAAGAAGTTTCATTTGAACAAGCTCATGAGCAACAAATAAATTTTGTTTCTCTTTTGGCATCTGAAGATAGTTTTCATCTAAAAAAATATTAAGACAAATCGTATCTTGCAATCTTCCTTTATCCAGTTGAGGCCTACTGGCAAATAGTTCGATTAATAAAACTGCCTGAATCCTTGTTAACCAAAGTCTATTCTTTGAAGCAACTATCAAAAAATCAATATCATCTTCTTCTTTGACATTATTAACTGCTAAAGCACCGGTAATGGCAATCATCTTAATTGTCGGGATTAAACGTAAAAACCGAGTTGCTTTTTTGGCAATCAAAAATTTTTTCCGACTATATTTTTCTCGTCTTTTGCGAATTGCAACAATTTTCTCTCTGCCTGATAAAAAATAAAAGCCTTGTTGGCATATAGCGTATGGCGAATGGCGAATGGTTAATTGGATTTTCTTCAAGCTGGCTTTTTTACCAATTAAAAAGCGATGGATTTCTTCTAAAGTCAAAGGATAATCAAAAATATCGTGATAACAAAGCGTCTGAAGAATCGCCCGTTCCATCTTAATAGGAAACTTGATATTGGTTTAAGACTTGAGAAATTCCTTGAGCACAAGTCTGAAGAACTTCCTTCGCTTTTCCTCCTCCTAAAACACCATTAACCGCATCTTCATAATACTTGATCATTTTTTCATTGATGCCATTATCCCAAGTCCGCGAAGCCAAATACCAAGACTGAGCGTAAGAAGCTTGTTCTAAAAAAGGAGCCACATAAGGATTAGATTGATAAAGATCGGCTAAATCAACCCGAGAAGGAATTTCACCAAATAGACGAGTCTTGCTCGCCTCAGAATAGAATTTCTGCATTGTCTCCTTTGTTGATAAAAACTTTAGGAATTCCCAGGCTTCCTTTTCATAATCGCTTTTTTTATTCACGCCTTCAACCCAATAACTCGCCCAACTAACCTTACTGCCTGGTAACTGAGGCACTGGAACAATCTCAAATTGCAAGTTTGGATTAATCTCTTTAATATTAAAAGCTCGCCAAGAAGGAGCAAAGTACATCGCCACTCTACCAGTAGCAAAAGCATAAGTGGATGGAGGTAAAGTTTCATCCCAAACTAAATCAGTGGTTGAAAAAAGAGTATAGAAAACAAGAGCGTCTTCGGCTAACTCGCCCGTGGGATTGGCCAAATCTACTCCATTCTGCAACATCATGAGGGCTAAAATATCACTCCAATGATCAACATTCCCTGTTGTTCCCAGGGCTGCGCCGGCAGTTTGAATTGAGCCTTCTGCTGGCGTTCTTAAATCAATTGCCAATTTCCTCAGCTCATCCCATTCAGTTGGAGGTGTTTTTCCTGCTGCCTCAAAAATCTCACTATTGATAAAAAGAGAAAGACCATCGAACATTAAAGGAATACCATAATAATTAGTTCCATAACGCAAATCCTTCTTAACAACCGGATAAAAAATCGCTTCAAAACTAGCAGCATCAAAAACGTCTGGAGAAACAGGAGCAAGTTCATTTTTGAACATCGGCAGCCAAGTATTATGAAAACGAAAAATGTCCGGGCCTTCTCCGCGAGCCAAGACAGACTGCAATCTCTCTCGATAATCCTTATAATATTGCTGGAGATAATTAATTTTGATATGAGGATTCTCTTTTTGGAATTCTGCAATCATCGGCTCTATTACTCCCTTTTCTTCCCAAAGACCCCAGTAGGTCAAAGTAACCTCCTTCACTTTAGGAAGACCACGGAGTTTTGGTAGAAAAAACTTAAAAAAAAGAAACCCTAGAAGACCAATGCCAATAACAGCTAAAAAAGGAAGAAATTTCCTGATTGGTGATTCTCTCGCTTTAAGAAGTTCAGCTGCTTTAACTTCCGGATCAGCTTCCTCTTTTGGCGAAACTCCTGGGGGCACCATTTCCGGCGGAGCAATTTCTGGATTAAATTCTTTTTCTGACGGACTAAACTGATTAATTTCTTCGCTTGGCATATATTTTCATCATAAACAAAAAGGCAAATTAATGCAAGACAAGCAAGAATGATAAAATATACTTTAATGAAGAAAATTTTCATTTTATTTCTCATTCTTATTTTAGAAACTTTTCTTGCTTACGAAATTGCTTATAAAGAAAAAGTCTATCCTGGGGTTTTTATTGAAGGGAAAAACTTTGCTAGTTGGAAAAAGAAAGAAATGGAAACTTTTTTTGCTTTTAAAAACAAAGATTTTTATCAAAGCAAGTTTGTTTTTTCTTTCAAAGACAAAACCGCCACCATTTCCGGAAAAAGGTTAAATTGGGGATACGATCCAGAAAAAATCAGCCAGGATGCTTACAAAGTCGGCAGGAGCAGAAACTTCTTTCGCGATCTTAAAACAAAACTAAGAGCTTTTTTTAAAGGAATCGATCTCAACCCTTCTTATAATTTTAATGAGGATGAACTAAAAGAATTTTTAGCTGGTTTTGAAAAAGAAACATATCTTGCTCCCAAGGATGCCCTCTTGCAATTTAAAGACGGCCGGGCAACTGCTTTCCAAAAAGAAGAAGAGGGCCAAGAATTAAACATTGAAAAGGCAATTCTAGAAATCAAAAACAACTTAGGAAAACCGCCTGTTTATATTAAAATTAAGCTTACTACTCATCCCATAAAACCAGAAATTACTATTGAGCAAATAAATAATTTAGGTATTAAAGAACTTTTAGGAAAAGGTGTTTCTTCTTTCTGGAGCTCTTCTTCTTCAAGAATTCATAATATTATTCTTGCCAGCAGCCGCCTAAACGGCCTTCTAATCAAACCTGGAGAAACTTTTTCTTTTAATAAAGCCCTAGGAGATGTTTCCTTAGCCACTGGCTATCAACGAGCCTATGTTATTAAAGAAGGAAAAACAATCTTAGATGATGGTGGTGGAGTTTGTCAAGTTTCTACTACTCTCTTTAGAGCCGCTTTAAATACAGGTCAACCAATCATCGAAAGATGGCCTCATTCCTACCGAGTTTCTTATTATGAACAAGGAGGTTTTGGACCGGGCCTTGATGCCACCGTTTTTTATCCCTCTGTTGATCTAAAGTTTGAAAATGATACTCCTGCTTACATCTTAATTCAAGCTCATACAGATACCAATAGCAAAACTTTAATTTTCGAGTTCTACGGAACCAGTGACGGCCGTCAGGTTCAAATTTCCAAACCAAAAATTTGGAAACAAACTCCTCCTCCTGAAGATCTTTACAAAGATGATCCCAGTTTACCGAAAGGAGAAATCAAACAAATCGAAAGAAAAGCTTGGGGGGCTAAAGTTAGTTTTGATTGGAAAATTATTCTTGATGGAAAAATCTTGCGAGAGAAAACATTCTTTAGCCATTACCGATCCTGGCAAGCAATTTATTTAAGAGGCACCGGCGAATAATGAAGGCTTTATTTTTTCTCGGACTCTTTTTTTCTTTTTTATTACCGGCGATTGATCCTGATTTAGGCTGGCAATTAAAATGCGGCGAACTAATTCTTAAAAAACAAGGTTTTTGCAGTCAAAATCAATTTTCTTCTCTGTTAGCTGACTATCACTGGACCAACCATCATTGGCTTTACCAAACATTCCTATTTTCCGTTTGGAAAAAATTTGGACTTTGGGGACTAAGTATCTTCAATGCCCTAGTTGTAACAGCAATTTTTATTATTTTTTACTTAGCAATTAATAATTATCGATTGGAAAAAAAATTGGCCGCAATTTTCATCCTAATTTTTACTTGGGGTGTTTTTTCCTTCGGCATCAGAAGTCAACTCTTAGGGATTTTCTATTTTACCCTCGTTCTTTTTACTCTTTTAAAAAATAATGTGCCTCGATATTTTTTACCGTTAATTTTTCTTCTCTGGGCGAACACTCATGGCTCAGTAGTTCTTGGCCTTGCCTTCCTTTTTCTTTTTTCCATAAAAGACTTCAAAAAAAATTATTTAATCTTTTTCTTTTCGTTCTTGGCTGTCTTCGTTAATCCTTTCGGTGCTAAGATTTTTCAGGAAGCGTGGCATCACTTCACTACTGCCCATCTGGAAAAATTAATCGCCGAGTGGGTTCCTCCCCATCCTTTTAAACAAATTATCATGCTAATAGGAGGAATCTTATTAATTTTAGCCACTAATAAAAAACTATTGCCAACAATTGCCGCCTTTACTTTTTTCGCTCTCAAAGCAAGACGAAACCCTCCTTTTTTTCTCATTCTTTTTTTTGTCCTTCTTTTTAAAAATCCTTTTTTAAAAAAATGGCTCTCGCCTTGGTTAAAAAAGAAATCACTAAGAAAAGACCTTTTAATATTCACCAGTATATTAACTTTCTTTTTTGGTCTATTCTTTCGTCTTCCTCAAACCATAAAGATTAACTCTTCCTGGCAAAACTACTGCCAAGCTTCAAGTCTTTCTTATCCCCGTGAGGCGATTACCTTTCTCAAAAATCAATCAGAAAAAGACCTGCCGGCCGGCCAGGCAGGTAATTTATTTAACCGATATGAATGGGGCGGCTTTTTAATTTGGCAGCTGCCGGAATACAAAGTTTTTGTTGACGGCCGCATGCCTGCCTGGCCGACACCATCAGGTAAAAGCCCTTATACTATTTATTTAGAAACGCTTCAAACTCAACCAGGCTGGCAAGAAACACTGGATAATTATCATATTAATTGGATTTTGATCAGCCCGGGAACATTCATGGATTTAAAACTCAAACCAAATCCGGAAGAGTTCGGCTGGAGCGAAGCCTACCGTGATAAAATTTCCGTAGTTTATAAAAGAAAGAACAATTAATGAAAAGGGTAAAAATTGAGTGGCTATCAATCATCATTCTTGCCTTTTTTTCCTTTGCTTTCTATATTAAACTCTTTTTTCCTCAACTTTCTCTTTTTTTCACTCCAGATTTAGGAAGGTCAGATGTCTTCCACTATAATTTTGCTAAAAGATTCCTTCTTAGCGAAGGATTAAAAAACGGCCATCTACCACTATGGAGCAATAAAAACGGCACCGGAATTTCTTTAATTGGCGAGGGACAAATTGGTATGTTTCACATCGTCAATTTCCTGCTTTCTTTTTTGTTTAACACTCCTTTTGCTTTTAATCTTTCTTATGTTGTCTATAGTTTTATTGCTTTAACCGGCTCTTTTGCTCTTGCCAGATTTTTGAATCTCTCTCGTTTTACCTCTTTCTTTGTGGCTCTAATCTTTGCTTTTTCAGGATTTTTTATCTTCCAAATTACTCATACAGATATTTTTTCCTCTGCCGTCTTTCTTCCTTTGGTTTTTCTCTTTGCTTTTAAAACCTTAGAAACTCGGAAGTTGAAAGATGTTCTTTTTATCGCCCTGCCCATTTCTCAAGTAATATTAGGCGGCCATTCACAAATCATCTTTATTACTCTTATTGGCATCGGCATTGCTGTTCTAACCATTTTGTTCTCAGATTCTCAAAAAGGCATAAGGAAAAGTTACCGTAGCACTTTATTTTTAGCCTTCGGAGTTCTTTTAGGCTTTCTGTTAGCCAGCGTCCATGTCTTGCCTCTTTTAGAATTTAAAGAAAATTCTGTTCGTCAGCATGGATTACCCTTTTCTAGAGCAACTGAAAATTCCTTAGCGCCGAAATTTCTTCTAACTTTTATTTATCCTTTTATCTTTGGAAATCCTGCTAAGGGTACTTATCCGCTCTCAAATACTAACGGCAAATGGGACATTTTTTGGGAAAAAATGGGCTATATTGGTCTTTTTCCTTTAATTTTTGTCTTTCTTGCCCTTTTTTCAAAAAACAAAAAACAATCCTGCTACCGAAAAACTTTTCTATTTTTATTAGTTATCTCTACTTTGCTGGCTTTCGGAAAATACTCACCTTTATTTTTTCTCTTCTTTTTCCCTCCTTTTAATTTCTTCCGCAATCCTGCCAGATTTATTTTGTTGATGGTCTTTTCTTTAAGTTTCTTGGCCGGTTTTGGGCTCGAGTCTTTTCTCAAAAAAATCACTCAAAAAAAATATGACAAGATCAATCTCTTTTTTCTCAAAACCTTTTTGCTTTTAATCGTCTTTATCCCTTCTTTTCTTATCTCTGCTTCTTATCATCCAACAGTTCCTGTTGATGAAGTAATGAAAAAACCAAAATCTGTTCTTTTTTTAGAAGATAAACCAGGGAGAACTTACCAATTAGGTTCAGGCTGGCCATATCTTCAAAAACTGCTTACTTCTGGCTGGAAAGACATCGACTATTATCTTTTTGCCAAAAATAGCCTTGATGCTAACATGAATGTTCTCTTTAATACTGACCAAGTTGGTATTTATGACGGCATCTTAACTCAAAGACAGGATACTTTGCAGTCTCTCTTAATTAACGAAGCAGCTGGAGATTTAGTCAATTTTACCGCTACCGCAAGCGCCTTTCATCAAAAAATCTTAAGTTTAAACAATGTTAGTTTTTTAATTTCTCCTTTTAAAATCAATAATGAAAATTTGCCTCTCGTCAAGACAATTTCACCACCAGAGAAACCCTGGCCCCCATTTTATATTTATGAAAACTTAAGGGTTCTGCCACGAATCAGAGTAGTTGATCACTATCAAAACGCTGAGAATTACCAGCAAGCAATTGAACTGATCAAAGCACCGGATTTCAATCCCGAAAATACTGTTATTTTGGAAAACGCCCCCCAGATTACACTAAACAAGATTAATAATCAAGCAATCGCCATTCTCAGAGACCAAGAAGAGGAAATCATATTAAAGGTAGTAACTGATAACGACGCTATTCTGGTTTTAGCCGATAGCTTTTATCCTGGTTGGCAAGCATTTGTAGACGGAAAGCAAACAAGAATTTATCCGGCTAATATTAATCAAAGAGCTATTTTCGTTCCAGACGGCGAACATATCATCCGGTTTTTATTTGCTCCCAAATCTTTTAAAATGGGATTGACAGTCAGCCTTATCTCTTTTTCAATCTGGATAGTTTTATTTATCAAAACTTTTTTGGCAAAAACGAAAAATGAATAAAAGAAAAATTTTAACCCTATTGACTCTCCTGATGGTTATTCTTCTCGCTCAATTCTTCACTAGACTACCAGACTTTATTCGTTGGCAGAATACACCGGCCGACAAATGGTATACCGGTCAGAGCTCATGGTTTGATCCCTGGGATTTAAATGTCTATTTTAGCGCTATCGGCTGGGGCAAACGAGATGGAATCTTATTTGAAAATCTTTACGATACAGAATCTGTTCAAGCAATGCCTATCTATTCCCTCTATACTTTTTTGGGAAAAGCCGCTTCTCCTTTTAATCTTTCTAATTCCTTTGTCTTTCATCTAGCTGGTTTGATTACTAATCTCTTTTTAGCTGGAACCGGCTGGTGGTTCATCAAAATTTTTCTTAAAAAAGAAGCTGACAGAAAACTTGCCTTCATCTTGCTTTTTCTCGGTGGGGGTTTAGGCTGGCTATTTTTTTCTAAAGTTACTCTTCCGGATATCGGTCAACCTGGCTTTACTTTTGCCAGCGCTATCAGAAGACCTCATGAAGCAATCAGTCTTAGCTGTTTTTTACTTGCCTTAGGATATCTCTGGCAGGGAACAATTAATCAGAAAAAAAGCTCTCTTATTTATGCTGGCCTATCATCTTTTTTAATGCTCCTTTTCCATCCTTATAGTCTCGTTTCTATTGGAATAACTCTGGCCTGCTTTGGCTTTTATTGGTATGTGGAAAAGGAATCAACTTACTTTTTAAAGGCTTTGATTTTATTGGGATTGGCAGCCGGAGTCTATTATTTCTCAGTAGGCAAAAATCTATTATCTAATCCCAGTTTTTCTGGCCTGGCCTCTCAAGTCCAAGCTTCTCCCTCTCCAATCCAAGCAATCCTAAGCTGGGGTCTTCTGTTTCCATTAATAGTGATAGCTCTTTTTCTAAAAGAAAAAGACGGAAAATCCTTTTTCCTGAAATTATGGTTTATAAGTCATTGGCTGATTATTTATCTGCCCTTTGGATTCCAGAAATTACTGATTAGAGGTTTGTGGGTTCCGGCAGTAATTTTATCAGCCAAGGGCGCCAGAGAAATTTCCCGTAAAATGAAATGGGACTATCATCTAGCAGCAAGCTTATTAATAATTTTTACCAGTTTTTCCACCCTTTTTATGACTTATAAAAGAATCGTTGAGTCTCCGGAAAATCGCTGGATTTATCTGACCAAAGAAGAAGGCGAAGCTATTGACTATCTTAAAACTTATGGCAATAATGAAGAAGGAGTTTTGGCTTCATATCGAATTGCTAATCTTATTCCTGCCAACACTCCTAAAAGAGTCTGGTTAGGCCATCCTTTTCAGACGCCTCATTTTGAAGAAAGGTTTGCTCAAGCTTACCGTTTTTTTGCCGGAAAAATGGAAGAATCTGAAACTAAATTATTTCTAAAAAAAACGAAAGCCGTCTGGATTTTTTGGGGACCGGATGAAAAATCGATTGCTAATTTAAACAAAATTCCGGAAGAAGAACTTCTGGAATTAGTATTTGAAAAAAGGCAAGTAACCTTATATAAAGTAAAAGAATAAGAAATGATTATTTTAGGCATAGAGACCAGTTGCGATGAGACCGCAGCGGCTATAGTCGAAAACGGCACTGAAATTTTATCCAATGTCGTTGCTTCCTCTGTTGAACTGCATAAAAAGACCGGCGGCATTATTCCGGAAGTAGCAGCTAGAGAACAAATAAAGTGCATTATTCCGGTGATTCAAGAAAGCATGCAATTGGCGAATGGCGAATGGCGAATGGCGAATGGTAAAACTATTAACTATACACCATTAGCTATAAACCAGCTTGACGCCATTGCTGTTACTGTCGGCCCTGGGTTAATTGGCAGTCTATTGGTTGGCGTGGAAACTGCCCGTACTTTAGCTTATGTTTGGCAAAAACCAATTATTCCTATTAATCATCTTCAAGCCCACATATACGCGAATTTCATTCGCGAAATCCGAAATCCGAAATCCGAAATCCGAAATATCTTTCCTGCTATCGGACTCGTTGTTTCTGGAGGACATACTGATTTAATTCTTATAAAAACCCACGGAAAAATAAAATGGCTGGGAGGCACTCGCGATGATGCGGCCGGAGAATGTTTTGATAAATGCGCTAGAACTCTTGGACTTGGCTATCCTGGTGGACCAGAAATCGAGGCTATCGCCTCCAAATTCAAAATTCAAAATTCGAAATTCGAAATTAATTTACCTCGACCTATGATTAACCAGAAAAATTTTGATTTTAGCTTCTCTGGCCTGAAAACTGCGGTCATTAGACAAACTCAGAATAAATTATCTGAAGCAAAGAAAGCAGCTCTTGCCATGGAAATCCAAAAAGCAATCACAGACTGCTTAGTTGGAAAAACAGTTAGAGCTATCAAAAAATATCCTGTAAAATCCATTTTACTTTCCGGTGGAGTGGCCGCTAATACGCTTCTTAGAGAAACTTTAAAAACAAAAAGCCAAGAACTTGGAATTCAATTTTTTGTTCCATTGAGAAAGTTTTGTACCGACAACGCCGCCATGATTGCTTCCTGCGCTTTCTTTAATTACAAACCGATTCCTTGGCAAAGAATTAAAGCCGATCCCAGCTTAACTGTTTCTGATAAGATTTAAAATTAAGCAAGAGAGGAAAGGTATTGCTGAAGATGCTGGCTTATTACGGGATGGCGAACTTTTCTTAGAGTTTTAGCCTCAATCTGTTTGACTCTCTCTCGCGTTACCCCATGATCCTCAGCTACACTTTCAAGTGTTCTTCTTCCATTCTCAAAACCAAATCTTGCATTTAAGACCGCCGCTCCTCTTTCGTCAATAACGCTTAATGAAGATAAAGTCTCTCTGACATCACCTCTTAAACTCTCTTCATCTTCAGCCAAGAGAGGACGGGGTTCCCGTCCAAAAACTGCCCTTAAAAAATTTGTCTCGGGAATAACTTCAAGTGCTTCTCTAAACTGAGCAACGATACAAACAATCTGTTTTGTACGTTTTTCAGCTATATGCGGAATATGCGGAAGATCGGATGACCTTCTTCTCAGTAAATCATCAATCGTGGCAACACCTGCCGCTCCTAAACGGCCAATCATCCCATCACCAAGATATAAACCAACACTTGATCCATTTTCTAATCTTGTTTCTAACAACCCAGCAGGCCTTTCTCTTCCATCAAGATACTCACCAATAGGAGCACCTAAGGAATCTGGTGAAAAATCTAGTGATTGAGCAGAGTATCTTGTTAATTCTCTTTGAGACATAATTGTCTGCAATTAACTAATAAAGCCTATAAAATATTATAATTGAAATAAAAAGACTTATCAAGTCGTTGTCTAATAAAATCTAATCAGGTATAATAATGTTCATGGAAAAAGTTTATCAATCCCAAAAACATGAAGAGAAAATTTACCGTCTTTGGGAAAAAAAAGGTTATTTCGCTCCTAAAATAGATCCCAACAAAAAGCCTTTTGTTATTACTTTACCACCACCTAACGTAACTGGCGGCCTTCATGCCGGCCACGCAATGTGTGTTACAGAAGATATTCTAGCCCGTTATTACCGAATGAAAGGAAAACCAACTTTATTTTTACCTGGTTTCGATCATGCTTCCATTGCTGTTGAATATCTAATCGGAAAACAATTGATTCTAGAAGGTAAAACAAAACAGGAAATTGGCAGAAAAGAATTCTTAAAAAGAGCTCAAAATTTTGCTCAAGATTCGCGGCAATATATCCGAGAGCAACTAAAAAAACTCGGTTTTTCTCTTGACTGGACAAGAGAGGCCTATACAATGGACAAAAACTATTCTCAAGCAGTTCAAAAAGCTTTTAAACATCTCTATCAAAAAAACCTCATTTATCAAGGCGAATATATTGTCAATTGGTGTCCTAATTGTCAAACCGCCATTTCTGATTTAGAAAACGAATATCAGGAAGAAAAAGGCCAGCTTTATTATATTAAATACGGTCCTATTACCATTGCTACTACCCGACCGGAAACAATGTTCGCCGACGTTGCTGTCGCTGTTCATCCTAAAAATAAAAAGTATAAAAAATTAGTTGGTAAACTTGTTCCTTTACCGCTTACTAACAGAAAAATTCCTATTATTAAGGACAAAGCTGTCGATCTTGAATTTGGTACCGGTGCTTTAAAAATTACTCCTGCTCACGACCAATTGGATTTTGAAATTGGCCAGCGCCATCAATTAGAAAAACTCACTGTTATTAACCATCGTGGAAAATTAAACAAATTAGCAGGACAATATGCCGGACTTTCCATCGCAAAAGGAAGACAAAAAGTCGTTAATGACCTTCAAGAGGCAAACCTAATTGAAAAAATTGAGACCCATATCCATAACGTTGGCCATTGCCAACGCTGCGGAAAAAAAACAGAATCTCTGCTTTCCAAACAATGGTTTGTTAAAACAAAGTCTTTAGCTGAAAAAGCAACTCAAGCCGTCAAAAGAGGCCAAATTAAAATTATTCCCAAAAGATTTGAAAAAGTCTATTTTCACTGGCTAAATAATATTCACGATTGGTGTATTTCTCGCCAGCTTTGGTGGGGACATAAGATTCCTTTAAAAGGCGAAAAAGATATTTTAGATACATGGTTTTCTTCTGCTCTTTGGCCGATTGCTGTCTTCGGTTGGCCAGAAAAAACAAAAGATTTTAAATATTTTTATCCTACAACTATAAGAGAAACTGGCTATGACATTTTATTTTTCTGGGTCACAAAAGAAATTATGATGTGTCTTGCAATGACCAATAAAATTCCCTTTAAAACCGTTTATCTTCATGGTCTTGTTCGAGACCAAGAAGGAAAAAAATTTAGCAAAACTAAAAATATTGGTTTTGATCCTCTAGATATAATCCAAAAATATGGTGCGGATAGCTTACGAATGGCTCTAATTACCGGCAATGCTCCAGGTAACGACTTAAAAATTGATGAAGAAAAAGTTATTGCCTATCGAAACTTTACCAATAAGATTTGGAATGCGGCCCGATTCATCGTAATGAATCGCAATATCAAAAACCAAAAACTAAAAACTAAAAACATAATTAAAAATTCAAAATTAGAAAAACAAGATAAGAAAATGATTAAAATCATGAATAACTTAATTACCTCCGTTACCAAGAATTTAGATAATTTTCGTTTTGATTTGGCGGCAGGAGATATTTACCAAGTTTTTTGGCACGAATTTTGTGACCGCTATATTGAATCAACTAAATCACGCCAAAATGATCCGGCGACTAAATGGATTCTTCTTATTTCCCTCAAGACATTTCTAAAACTACTTCATCCTTTTATGCCTTTTATTACAGAAACCGTTTGGTCCCGACTAAAAAATGAAAATGAACCAGATCTAATCATTGCTCCATGGCCAAAAAAAATCACAGTTTGATTAATCGAACTGCTTTAATCCGATTACTCGAATTAATCCTCTTAATTATTTTGATTCTTTCTGTTCTTTGGCCAAAAAGGAACATTGTTCGGGAATGGCAAGAGAAAAAAAGAACAGAAAACGAAATTGTCAGATGGAAAGAAGCTTCAGAAAAATATCCTGGCTATCGCGATATTTATCTTCGATTGGCAGTTTTAAATTGGAAAATTAAAAATGATGAAAAAGCCAAGGAAAATCTCCAAAAAGCTAAAGAACTTGATCCTAATTTTGAAATGACAAAAGAAATTGAAGAAAGCATTCAAGAAGAAGAAGAAAAAATCTAATTTATTTAGACTTTTCGCCTGTTTTTTCTTTTTTGCCTGTTTCCTTTTTCGCTTTGTGCTTTTTTTCCTCAGGAGACGCTTGTTTTGCCGATGCTTTGCCTCGAGTATCCTCGACTTCTTGTCGGGACTCTCCTGGCTTGACTTCTTTTGGTTTGGCTTCTTCAGATAAACCTTCTTCCGGAGCTTCTTCCTCAACTGTCTTTTCCTCAACCGGTAATGCTTCTTCTTTTGCTAACGGTTCTATTTTAACAACTACCTCGTTTTCACTAACTAAAATCTTAATTTTCTTTTCGTCAACCTTAATGTCTTTAACCCTTACCGCATCATCAATTTTTTCCAATTTACTAACATCCACCTCTAACTTCTCTGGCAAATCAGTTGGCAAGGCTTCAACTTCAAGACTGTCGAGCAGGAAAACCAAGATACCTATTTTTTCTTTCTCAGCCGGCGCTTCACCAATCATCTCAATAGGAATCTCGACAGTAATTTTTTCTTTCAGTTTTACTTGATGAAAATCGGCATGAAGAGGCAAATCGGTAACCGGATCAAGCTGAAGATTGTGAATAAGAATAAGCCTAGGCTCTTTTTCTCCTTTAACTTTCAAATCTACAACCCCTGTTTCTCCAATCCTTTTGTAAATTTCTTCAAACTTTTTAAGATCAACCTGAACAGCAATTGATTTAATTTTGGCACCATAAATATTTACCGGCAAAACACCTTCTGCCCGCAATTTTTTGACTTTACGGCCAAAGATTTTTCTTTTTTGTACCTCAAGCTTTGTTTTTTTCATTGGATATACTCAAAAAGGAAAAGCCTATCTTTTGATAACTCCGTATTATATAGGAGTACATACTGTCCCGTCAAGGCATCAGGCGCAATTTTAACTATTTTTAAGGAAGAAGGGTAATCAACTAAAACACTCAAAGGATCTCCCCCTGTGCCTGATTGTTTTTGAAAAAAAAGCGCATAAGCAGTAAAATCTTCAAACTTAAAAGGAATTCTATATCTCACCTTCACTTCTCTCTCTTCTCCCACAGGCACTTTAACTAGAAAACCAAAAACACTCTTTTCCGAAGCAGGAAAAACATCAACTTCTCTTAAATCAAACGGTTTTTCATCTATCTTCACCTCTAAAAGCTGACTCTTCAAGGGGACATAAATTCGTAAATAATTTTTATAATCTCCTCCGGGCCAAACATGAATCGGACTATTGTTTTGATAATGAATAACTAGCTCTTCTTCAATTCCTTCTTTGATTTCTATCTTATGATTAAGTTTCCTATCAATAAAGTAATTGCTTTTATTCACCCCAAAGTTACTTTCGACAACCATCAGATAGTCAGGAATGTATTTAGTATTTGGTATTTGATATTTGGTATTTGGCATTATCTCCCCATCCCAATGATAATGATTAATTACTTTCGCTGCTTTTTCATCATCTAAACTAATTAGAATTTGTTTCTCTTCTAAACTATCAAAAAGCGCCTCTCCTATCTCCAACCAATTATCTGTTTGGTTAAGTCTTTGAAAAATTTCTGAAGCGAGAGCGCCTAAAAAATCCTTTTTTTGAGTAGAACCGGGGAAAGAACCAACCTCGCTATAATATTCCCCTCTCTCAAAAAGATTATCAGCCGTAATTACTTCCTGATAATCTGGAAGCTTAACAGAACCAATCGCTCTCAAAATTTTTTGAACTACAAAAAGATTAACGCCAATAACACCATCAACTACCCTACCTGTTTCTTTCTGAAAAAACCACTTAACTCTTTCAGTTGTTTTAGGAAAATCGGGGTCAAAATTGCTGTCACGCAAATACCAACCAGCCTCACCTAAATATTTTCTTATTGGCGCTGGCGGTTCAACGTGTCCCTTGAGCTGACCATCAGCGGTGTAAACATCTTCAACCTGAAAATCCAAAAGTTTGCCATTCTCGAAAATTGCTAAACCATAAGAACCAATAAAACCACCGGTCGCCCGCAGTTCCATGTTGTTCTGAAAAAGAAAAAGATAGGATTTTTTTTGGGAGACTCCGACAACTTCAGGAATGATGGAAAAAAACTCCCGACCAATTTCTATTTTTTTTCTCATGTCAGGAAGCTCAATAATAGGTCTTTTTTTTAAAGCACTTTCGATAAGAGAAAAATCTCTCCAGACAAGATCAATTTCCATTTTGGCCTCCTTAGCAATTTCTTCTAAATCCCCAACCTCCTTGCCTAAAACAACACCAAATATTCTCTCAATTAGTTCTCCTGTATTGGCAAGATGCAGAGCTATTTTCCCCAAACCTTCACCAATTTCTGTCAATTCTCTAATTTGAGAAAAATTACCACTAAAAGGCAAAACTGAAAGAAAAATTTTTGTTCTCTGAAAAGAATGAAGAGAACTAACAGCTTGGCTCTGAGCTTTTTTAAAATCGCCGGCAAGAAGAGCAATTTTTGCCTCCTCTAGATTTTTCTTCCCAAACCAAAGATTGAAAACAAATAAAGCTGATAGAACGAAAATCAAAAGAAAAATCAAAAAGACAGAAAGCTTTTTCACAACTTTTTAAAAACACTTTTAACCAGAGAATCTGCTTCCTTATTTTTCTCCCGAGGAATATGCTGATAAAAAATATTGCCGCCAACTTCTCCTTCTAATTCTCTGACTTTAACAGCAAGATTACGCATTTTATAATCTTTAATTTTAAAAAGGCCATTCAATTGGTTAACGACTAGTTTTGAATCAAGAAAAAACTCGATCTTTTCTATTCGCCATTTACTATTCGCTATTAACCATTTCAGAGCCTCAATGACTCCTGTATATTCAGCGACATTATTGGTTGTTTCACCAATATATTTGGCGAATTTTTTAATTGTTTTCCCTTGTTTTTTAATAACAATCCCAACAGCAGCCGGCCCAGGATTGTTAATTGCTCCACCGTCAGTAAAAATAGAAAGAGAATTTCGCATGATTATATGGTTATATGGTCAAATGGCTAATAGTTAAATAGTTTTAACCATGTAGCTATCCAGCTATGTAGCTATTTACCTTTCTTGAGTTCAACAATTAGCTTTCTTTCTCTTCCTTCTCCGTCGGAACGAGTCTCAATATTCGGATGTTCAGCTAAAGCAAGATGAACAACTCTTCTCTCAGCCGCATTCAAATAGGGTATAATCACTTGCTCTTTAGAGAATTTTACTTTTTGAGCAGCAGAAAGAGCAATTCTTTTCAATTGTTCTTCTCGTTTCTGACGCCAATCGCCAATATCAACCACCACTCGCTGCCAACTACCGAGTTTTTTATAAACAATCAGACCAAGCATTAATTGGAGAGCATCGATATTCTCACCATGATAACCAATCAAAATTCCCGAGTCTTTTGCGTCAATGACTAAACGGAAAACACCATCTTCGTCTTTCTCAAGAGAAGTCTTTACTTTTCCAGTCTCTAAAAGCTGAAGAAGCTCACCAGCTGTTTTTTTTATCATTTCTTCTGTTTTCTTCATTTAGCTAAAAAATGTTGTTGGAAAATGGAAAAAAATGTCGTTGTCAACCAATAAAGAGCTAGGCCTGAAGGTAGTTTTAAGCCAATAAGAACAGTCATCAGGGGCATCATAAAAATCATTTGTTTTTGCATAACTACCGCCATATCTTCGCTGTCCTTTTCAGATTTTTTTACTTGCTTGGGAGTCATTTTTAAAGCCAAAACTAATTGAACTAATCCCGCCAAAATAGGCAAAACATAATAAGGATCAGGTTGAGCTAAATTAAGCCATAAAAAATTCATTTTCACTTGAGTATCATCAATCATGCCAGTCTGAATAAAGTGCATAAAAACACGATAAAGAGCAATCAAAACTAAAAATTGCAAAAAATAAGGCAAACAGCCAGCCGCCGGATTGACACCATGTTTTTTGTAAAGCTTGAGCTGTTCTTCTTGAAGCTTTTTTTTATCTTTATGTTTCTTTTTTAAACCGTCAATCTCCGGCTGTATGTCTCGCAAAGTACGGGCCGAACGAAGAGCTGGAAGAATCAAAGGAATTAAAGCGGCTCGAATAGCAAAAGTCAGAGTGACAATAGCCAAGCCAAAGTTACTACCCAAGGTTTTGTATAAAAATACCAGGCTATTTAAAATTGGCCGATAAAATAAAAAATTCCAAATTTCACTCATTGTACTGGATCATATCCACCCTTGCTCCATGGATGGCATCTAACAATTCTTTTCACTCCCAACCATGCGCCTCTTAATATACCATATTTTTCAATCGCCTGATAGGTATATTCTGAACAAGTGGGCTGAAAACGACAGGCTTTATCAGACATGCAAAGAATTTGAAAAAAAGGTAAATGAAAAAAATTCGTCTTTTGATAGAAACGAATTAGATTCAGGACAATCTTTCTTATCACTATAAAGCCCTAATTTTCTTGAACGACTCTGCCACAGATTGTGAAACTGTTTTAAAATCTTGATCAACAATTGTTTTTTTAACTAAAAAAAGAATTTCAAAGCCGGGTTTTGTTTTAGGTAAAAGCAACTGAACAGATTCTCTTAATAACCTTTTAATTCTATTCCTTTTCACTGCTTTTTTGTGAATCTTCTTGCTGACAATAAAAGCAAATCTGCTCTCTATTCTCTGTTTTTCAATCTCTAATTCCTTATTTACCAGAAGACCAAAAAAGGGAAAGTGATAAATTTTTCCTTCTTTTTGGACTCGACGAAGTTCTTTTCTTAAAGAAAGTCTATGCTTTTTTGGAAGCATCTTATATAAATTTCTAATTTCTAATTATTCTAATTTCTAATCAAATCCCAATTTCTAATAATCGAAAATTTAAACTAACTCTTCTTAAGTTTATTAACGATTGAATTAAAAATCAAGTTTAACTCTTTAGCCTCCTGCCATAACTCCCTTGCTTCTTCTTTAAGTCTCGGTACGGCAACAACAATCATTCTTAACCAATGCTTACTTTCTCTTGCTTCCTTTTTACATATTCCAATTTTATGCTTGAAATCATTCCTAGATTCAGCATCATCAGCTTCACAATAATTAGCACCAACGCTTGTTCCTGCTCTTATCAGTTGTTTTATTAACGGAATAGTAACCGGAGTCTTGGGTATTTTATTGGCAAACCTAATAATTTTTTCGCCGAACTTTGCTGTTCTTCCCTCAAGATCATACTTCTTTGTTTTCGAACATTTAGACATTGGGTCATTGATCATTCTTTAGGTCAATTAGAAATTAGAGCAATTAGGTTAATTTCAGACTGTCAGTCTTTTTCTTCCTTTAGCTCGTCTACGTTTCAAAACTCTTCTTCCGTCTTTCGTCTTCATCCGCGCTCGAAAACCATGAGTTTTTTTTCTTTTTCTCTTTTTTGGCTGATAAGTTCTCTTAGTCATGCCATTAGTCTACCCTTTTACCATTCAAAATTCAAGCTAGAAATTATGATATAATAACAAAATGACTAAACCTGTTAATTTCAAAAAAATCAAAGAAGTTCTCAGTCAGGATTCTAATATTGCCGTTGTTTATATTCTTGGCTCTTACTCTCGTGGCGAACCTCATCCCGGTTCGGATATTGATATCGGTATTGTTTTCAAAAATCCTTCTGTTCTCAAAAAATACCTTAAAACCCATGTCAAATATTATCTTCTCTTGGCTGATTATACTGAAAACATTCAAAACCGAAGAGAATTAGATCTTGTTTTTCTTCAAAAAGCGCCTTTGTCTCTACAGTTTGAGGCTGTCAGTGAGGGAAAAATTCTCTATGAAGCCAGTCCAAAATATGAGGTAGAATACAAAGAAAATGTCGTTAACCGCTATCTTGACTATCAACCTTTTAGCCAAGAAGCTTACAATGATTTAAGAAAGGCAATTCTCTATGAAGCTTAAATATCCGCTTAATCAAGAGGTAATCGACGCCAGGATTTTAGAAATCACCAATGTTTTGGCCAGACTCAAGAAAATGAAGGAAATATCTAAAGAAGAATTTCTAAAAAATTCTGATTATTTTGCTATTGCTTCCTATAATTTAAGGATTGCCCTTCAGGCTTTTCTTTCCTGCGGATCCCATATTTTAACTCGGGTGCCAGGAGCAAAGATAAAGGAATACAAAGATACTGCCAGACAATTAGGAAAGTTCGGCATTGCCACTCCCGAGTTGACAAAGAAATTAGTGGAAATGGCTGGCTACCGCAACCGGATGATTCATTTCTATGATGAGATAATACCCGAGGAAATGTACAACATTCTTCAGAAAAACATCGGCGATTTAGAAGAATTCATCAAACAAATCTCCCTCTTTATCGAAAAACAAACTTCTCAAAATTCAAGCTAAAAATTGAGAATTTACTCGGAAAAAAAGTTTTGTTTCCAAGCTTCCAGCACTGCTTCTCTTACTGCCCGCCAATAGTCAAGCGGATCATCAGGATCTATGACTGATTGACCAATAACATAATATTGATACTTATCCTTTATATGCACACCTGATCGGGCTACTTGTTTCCAAAAATCATGATTTCTTATATCAGGCATTTGGATTTCTCCTATTTCTCGAGGATGTTTAGCCAAATCTGCAGATAATTTTAATAAATCTATAAGACTGAATTCGCCAGCAATCTGAAGACTACCTTTCTCTTGAAGGCCACTGAAAGAACCCAAGAACTTCAAAATAAAAGCCGGGTTTTCTTTTAATTGATGAAGCAACTCCCGCGCTGTCGCTTCCGCTACTTGCTGTTGACGCTGACCACGAAGAAAATCCGTATCCATTTTGCGCACCCGGGCAAACCAAAGAGCCTGCTCGGCATTAAAATGATTTGTTCCCTCTTTAAGTTCTAATCCTTTTTCAATAAACTCAGAACCGTACCGCTTGATAAAAGTGGCGTCAATTTCCAAATCAACTCCGCCTAAAAGATTGACAATTGCTTCAAATCCCTCAAAATCCCAAACAAAACAAAAATCTTGAGAAAGACCAGTAGCGTTTTCAACAACACGGCGGGCATCATTAGCATCACCAAAAACCGTCACCGCATTAATACGAAAAGCATAATCTTGATAATTCGTAGAAAGATCATCAACCTCTGGTGCATGAAGATCCCGGGGAAAACGAATAAGATCAGCTTTATTAGTATCTAAATCAAAAGAAACAACAAGAATCGTATCAGCTCGCGAAACTTTGCCGCCTTCCCTAAGATCTAAACCAAGCATCAAAAAATTAATCCGATTTTCGTTTAATTCCGGGTTAATCCTTCTGATATAATCAGGGTCTTCTTTAGCCCGCTGGGCTCTCTTTTCAACAACTACTGATTCAATCGCCGAATAAATACTAAACTCTTTTTCCGATTCTTCTTTTTTCTTTCTTTCCTGTTCTTTAACTTTTTGCAATATCTCTTCTTCTGTTGGTCCTGACTCTACTGGAATTTCAACGGTTGGTGTTGATGGTTCCTCTGTTGGTTCTGTTGTTGCTGTTGGCGATGGCTCAAGCGTTGGTTCTTCTGTTGGTTGAGGTGTCGGTGAAACAGTGGGAGAAGGAGTTGCTGATGGCTCTACTACCGGTTCAACTGTTTCAATTGACGGTTTTACTTCTGGTTCAACAGCTACGCCGCCAAGCTCCAGTCTTTCAAAGTCTACTTCTTTGAGTCCATTAACATAATCTTTGTTGCTTAAAGCTTGAACTACTGGAGGAGAAACAAATTCAGAATAAAAATTCATACCAAAAAGACCAAATAATGAAAGAGTAGCGCCTGCCAAAGCTCTGGCTTTAGTCAAACGAAAAAACATAACTTTTTCTGTGAATTGAGAAAACATTTCAACAATCTTCTGTCGCAAATCAGTTTTTTCTGGAGCAACTTCTGCCATTCTTGCTTTAATTTCCTGGCCAAGAATTATTGTTTCAGATTCTATTTCTCGAATTAAAATCTGGGCAAAAGTCGGTAATCTCTCTTCATCTTTAAATTCTTCTTTTCTAACAAAAGAGGCTTTTTTGGCGACTAAGGCAGCACCAGCAAGCCGTCGCCGCCTACCTTGACGATCCACAAAAAATAGACTCTCATCATCAGAAGCAATCAGTTCTTCTCGAGCTTGAACATATCTATCCATTGCCTGATAATCAATTCTCGCCCTAGCTACACTTGTTGTCTTTTTAAAAAAAGCAAGATATTGGGGCAATAAATCTTTCTTATCAGGAGCTAAACGCGCTTCTATATAATCCCTAAGATCTCTTTCGTTTAATTCCCTTAAATGAACTAACCTGTCGAGATCGTAATCGGCGACAAATTCAGCTACTTTCCCTCCAATTATTCTATCAAGATGTCTTTTCCTATAAGTCTTAACTGTTCTATCAAGACCTTCCTCTTTGATCATTGACGCTGCAGCATATTCTGCTGAATATCTATCAGCTAAGCTTAGGCTTTCTTTCAAAAACGCGTCTTGCACGATCTGTCGATCGCCATGCGTTTCAATAATTGGCGCTAATTCATTTCCTTTCATCTTTAACCCTCTTAGAAATAGTTTCCAGTCGTTTTTTTCTTTCATTTTCAACTTTTCTGTCAAAATCAGGAATTTTCTCTTCCACTAATTTTTCTGCCTCATCAAACTTTTCTGCCAAAAGCAGGTCAAGAAACACCCGAACATCAGCATCCTCCAGGCTATAAAGAATTGTTCTTAAAAGCAGTTTGTCACTAAACTTTGCCAAAGATTCTTCAATTTTTGAAAATGATTGAGATTTTGTCATTAAAACCAATTATACCTCAATTATTAACCTATCACAATCTCCTTTTTTCGTGTTTTTTCGGGGTTGACATATTGTGGAAAACTCTGATAGATTTAAAATTGATCTTCATTTTTAAACTCTCCTGCCCAAAAACTGAGGCTTATGAATAAACGTGATTTGTGGAAAACCACCCTCGATGAACTAGAAATAACTCTTACTAAAGCAAACTTTCAAACTTGGTTTCCGCTTACCTTTATCAATAAAATTGAAAAGAAAGAAGACAATCGCCAAATAATTGAAATTGCTACCCCTTCTCCTTTCGCAGCTGAAAATATTGAAATTAGGTATTACCATCAAATTAAAGAAATTCTCGACAAAAAAACAGGCAAGAAAAACGAGCTGATTTTCACAGTCAAAAGACCGATCCGCCAACTGACAGACAAAGACCAAAAACCAAAACTAGGCCCTCTTTTTGAAAAGAAAAAAGATTCTCAAAAAAAAGTCAGAAGTCTGGGCTTAAAAGAAGACTTTACCTTTGAAAATTTTGCTGTCTCCAGCAGTAACCAAATCGCTTACGCGGCTGCCACCGCCGTGGCTAAATCGCCAGGTAAAGCCTATAATCCTCTATTTTTATACGGCGGCGTCGGTGTAGGAAAAACTCATTTAATGCAAGCCATTACTCATAAAATAATCAAAAACAAACCCCTATCTCATCTTATATACTGTACTTCTGAAGAGTTTACCAATGATTTTATTAATTCTTTAAGGATCAAGTCAACCGATATTTTTCGTCAAAAGTATCGCCGAGCTGACATTCTTCTTATTGATGACGTTCAATTTTTTGGCGGCAAGGAAAAAGTTCAAGAAGAACTCTTCCACACCTTTAATACTATTCATCAAAAAAGAGGCCAAATTGTTTTAACCAGCGACCGGCAGCCAAGAGAAATAAAAAGCCTAGAAGACAG
>Ga0265594_1000188_pt1 | contig 49441 bp, 52 predicted proteins | sample saktaG_11_FD_190147 | JGI IMG/M metagenome (GOLD analysis project Ga0265594, IMG submission 190147) | Saline water microbial communities from Sakinaw Lake, British Columbia, Canada - sak_2011_5_24_80m | ecosystem: Environmental > Aquatic > Non-marine Saline and Alkaline > Saline ...
AAAATTGACTGAATGGTTAGTAGAGTATAATTTTGAAAGACCCCATCAATCTTTAGATTATTTAACTCCTATTGAATTTACTCAGAAATATACAAAAGTGTTACCTATGTGGTCATCTAGTACAAGGCATTGACTAAATATTATATCTTTGATATGGTATTCAGTTAATGAAAAAAAATAAGATAGGAGGTGCCATGAGATCATGGAGGATTAAGATAGCAATTCCAATATTAGTATTAAAAGATTGGGAAAAGGTTAAACAACGCTTAACCGATCTTTTAAAAAAATATATGGAGACCAAAAAATAAACTGCCTTTGATTTTTATGTATAAATTCAAAGGCTTCTTTATTGATTTATTTTAAATTTTAAAAATTGACAATTTTTATTTATTATTTTATATTATATATATGCCTAAAAAATTTAGGTAAAAATAAAAAATTTCGGAGGATAGTACTTATGTCAAAAAGAAAAACTGAATTGTTTAAAGTTGTTAAAGAAAAAGAAGAAGGTAGGTTCCATTTCGAAAAAGATGGGATTATTGTTGAGGAAAATAAAAATTCTACACATCATAATGTTAATAAGGTGAAGAATGATAAACATGTTTTAATAACCGCTGGAGGTAAATGATTCCAGTGGTAAGAAATAGATTACAGGTTCTCTTATTTTTTAGAGAGCCTATTTTTTTTATAAAAAATCAACCCTAAGGGTTGAAATTTGGCGAAAAGGAAAGCCCCACACAATTTCGCTTCGTTCAATCTGCGGGGTAAAGATTCTCACTAAACTGTGGCGGAAAGGAAGGGATTCGAACCCCCGGAACCTGTAAAGGTTCACTTGCACTCCAAGCAAGCCCATTCGACCACTCTGGCACCTTTCCGTGAATTTAATAATAACTGTAATTACAAAATTAATCAATAATAATTTTTTTATTGTTTTATTTTTTGTTATAATTAGTTTATGAAACTAAGAAATTTTAATATCTTATTTTTAGCCTTAATAATATTCTTAATAATTTTGATTGTTGGAATTTTTATCGTTCAAAAGTTTTTCCAGCAGGAACGAATAAAAGAAGTTTCGGAAAAAGAGGAGAGATTATTTACTTTGGGAAATGATCAAGTAGATAAAGCTGTTCAAGAATATCTTTTATTACAGAAAATTTTTAGTTGGAGGACAATGGATGAGAGTCGTAATTTTTGCGTTTTTGAAAAAATAGATTCGGAAAACGATTTATTTCCTTTTTACCTTTGGGTGCGTTGTGGTGAATTTATTATGCAGAATAATAAACTTCAAGAATTAAGTGGAATGTCAGGACCAGCAAAGATTGATTATCCTAACGAATTATCATTTTATGATTTAGATAAATTTTTTCACACTGTCCCTAGAGCTGGTTCTTTATATGCAGAGGATATAAAAAATATTTTTCCTTTAAATTTACAAAAGCAAATAAATAATTTTAATAGCCAGGCCATTAATGAAAGAATTGAAAATATTGCACGCGATAGTTTTTGATAATTTTTTAAATATAAAAAAGGACAGAAGATTCTGTCCTTATTTGTTTTATAAAAATTAGTTTAAGAAAATTGTTTCTCTGTTTTGGAAAATGATTTTCTTCGGAATCTTTCGCTACTATGTTGATTATTTTTTCCAGAAATCATTTTGGCTCTTAAAGCAATTTTTTTTTCCATTGCTTTGGTCCTTTCAGATTTTTTTACTGGTTGATCTAATACTATATTAGAAACCGAACGTCTTTTCATTATTTTGCGTAACAATAACATAGATCCTCCATCTATTATTTTTTTTAGATAATATTATAAATATAATATAAAAAGCATTTATAATCAAGGCCAGCTATAGATGATTTTTGTTTAAGGTGATTTTTTTGTTTAAATTTGTTATGATAAAGAAGAAATAATTTATTACTTATGAGCGTATTAAAAAAAGGAAAGTATCAACATTATAAAGGTAAATATTATGAGGTTTTGGGTTTGGCTTTAAATTCTGAGACTAGAGAAAAAATGGTTTTGTATAAATGTTTATATCCAGTTAATAATTTACCAGAAGAATTTGGCACAGAGCCAATTTTTATCCGAACTTATAATAATTTTACAGAAAAAGTAAAAGCAAACGGGAAAATGATTCCTCGTTTTAGCTTTATAAAATAAGAATTAAATATTTTTAATTTTTTAATTTAATTTATTATTAATCAATAAAATAATATGAAAAATAAGTCAGTGCTTTTCAAATCAATTATTTTGGTTTTATTATTTGTTTTCAGTTTTAATTTTGTTCAAGCAACAGAAACAGATAATGACTTAGCCAATAGATTAAAGGGCCGATTACTTTTGCAGGTAGGGGGGCGGGGACAGATTTGGTATGTTCATCCAGAAGAGGGGCAAAGATATGAGGTCAATCTAAATAATGCCCTTTCTATATTTGAGGGTTTGGCTATTAAATTAGTAGAGCGAGATTTTAATACTATATTTTCCAAGTATAAGGGTTATTTTATAATGAATAATGACGGTGATGACCGCGTTTGGTATGTTGATTTTAATGGTCAAAAGCATGAAGTGCAGGAAGATAATTTATTAGAATTATTTCAAAGTTTGTCTTTGGGTATTTCTAATAGTGATTTAGAAAAAATTTCTTTACCCAGCAAGGAAGAAGAACCTGACCGTATTTGGATTGGCAATCTAGAAACCAGCGCAGAGGCCCTAATTGCAGATCCAGAATTTCTTTCTTTTTGGGAATTGTGGCAAGTTGTTAAAGAAAAATATGTCGAGGGTGAGATTGATGAAAGTGAATTATTTACTGGCGCTAAAAAGGGCTTAGTAGCGGGTTTGGGCGATGATTATTCTACTTTTATGACTAAAGAAGAATCAGAAAGTTTTTTAAATGATTTAAGTGGACAATTTGATGGCATTGGTGCAGAAGTAGCGATTAGAAATGGTAATTTAACAGTAGTAGCTCCTTTGCCAAATATGCCAGCAGAAAACTCTGGAGTACGCGCTGGAGATATTATTATTCATATTGACAGCCAAAGTGTAGAGGGAATGACTTTAAATCAAGCCGTGAGTTTAATTCGTGGTGAAAAAGGAACTTTAGTAGTTTTAAGCATTATTCATAAAGACGGAACAAAAGAAGATATTTATATCATGCGTAATACCATAATTTATCATAGTTTGAGTTATGAGGTCAGAGAAGACAAAATTGGTTATATTAGAATGATTAGATTTAATGATGATGTGGCTAATTTATTTGCCCAAGTTGTTGATGAGTTTTTGAAACAAGATGTTCAAGGAATAATTTTTGACTTAAGAAACAACCCCGGGGGTTATATGAATATGGCTATAGATGTGGCGAGTTATTGGACAGGACAAAAAAATATTGTAATAGAAAAATATAGAGATGAATTAAATACCAAAAACCATATTGGTAATAATGAAGCGAAATTTGTTGATATACCAACAGTAATTTTAGTTAATGCTGGTTCAGCTTCGGCTTCAGAAATTGTGGCCGGTGCTTTGCAAGATTATGGATTAGCTATCTTAGTTGGAGAGAAAACCTTTGGTAAGGGCTCAGTTCAAGAAATGAGTTATTTAAGTGATGGTTCTTATGTAAAGATTACTATATCTAAATGGTATACTCCCAAAGGTAATTCTATAGACAAAGAAGGAATTTTACCGGATATTGAGGTTGAATATACTAGTAATGATTATAATCAAGGTATTGATCCGCAATTAAACAAGGCATTAGAACTTTTAAAGCCGTAAGTCGTAAGCTATAAGTCGCCTGCCTTCGCCCTGCGGGCTTCGGCAAGGTAAGTAAGTTTACCCCGTAGAGCAATAAAATTGCTGACGGGGCTTGTCCTGAAGGGAAACAAATTTTCTCCTTTAGGGCTATAAGCCATAAGTTAAACAAATTTTATGAAAAATTTAGCACAAAGAATAATGTCCAGCATTACCGGATTCAATAGTTTGCAATTAAATAGAAAAATAACTGAAGCAGAAAATTTTAAGCTTGATACTATTCCTTTATTTTTTGAACGCTTAAAAACAAAGGAAAGAGAAAAAGTTTATGCTCGTTTAGAAAAATCTTCAATTAAAAAAATTCCCTTAGTACATATTCGGGAGGATATGAGTACCAGGGAATTAGATTTTTTTAAGAAAAAATATCAAACTAAATATTTTACCATTCATGAAGATTATTTTAAGGTTATAGAAAAATGGTGAGGTTTTTATAAAGATTTATATTTAGAAATGAATAAAGATAATATTGTTGATAAAAGTGTTATAGTAGAAAAAATAGGTGGTTTTTGTGTTGACCTTTCTCATTTTAAATCTGCTGAAGAAAAATGGTCCAAAGAGTTCATTTATACTTTAGAAAGAGCCGATGATAAGATTTTTGCCTGCAATCATTTAAATGGCTATTCTTATCGCAAAAATACAGATTTACATACCATTCATCACTTAAGAGAATTTAATTATTTACGCGCTTTGCCAGAATTTTTATTTGGTGAATGTATTGCTATTGAAGCTGATAATAGCATTGCCAAACAATTAGAATTTAAAAAGTATTTACTTAAATTTTTACAATAAAAGCTATGGAGAAATTGAAAAAAGTATTATATCGTTCTCAAAAAAATAGAGTCATTGCGGGTGTCTGCGGTGGTATAGCAGAATATTATAATATTAAGTTAGCTAATTTTATTAGGTTGATTTTTATTTTTGGAGTTTTATTTTTTGGGGGAATGAGCATTCCTATTTATATAATTTTAATTTTTATTATTCCAGAAAAAGGAGCCGAAAATTCAAAATCATTATTTAATTTACTGAATAAATTTGGTTTTGGTAATCAATATTTTATAAAAAATAAACCCATTATTAAAACCGAAAATACAATATTTTCTAGCCAGAAAAAACTTGCTTATAAAGCAGAAAGTATAGAAATTAATAAAAGTCAAAATAAATCTGGAATTGATTTTGATTTAAGATCAAAGCTAATAATTATAGCAATTATTATATTAATAGTTTTTGTATTATGGAAAATTGGAATAATTCAATTTGATTTTAATATGGTTTGGAATAAATTTGAAACAATAAATTTTTAAAAAATAATATGGAAGATAAAAAATATCCACATGTTGGAATAGGAGTTATGATTCAAAATGAGCAGGGGCAAGTTTTATTAGGTTTGAGAAAAGGTTCTCATGGTTCTGGAGAATGGTGTTTCCCGGGTGGACATCTAGAGATGGGAGAAGGATTTTTTACTTGTGCTCAGAGAGAGACCAAGGAAGAAACTGGTTTGGATGTAGATGAATTTGAATTAATATCAGTTTCTAATGAGACAAGATATTTAGAATCAGACGGTGAACATTTTTTAGTTTTAGGCATAAAAGCTGTATATAGGGGAGGGGAGCCTAAATTAATGGAGCCAAATAAGTTTTTAGAATGGGGATGGTTTGATTTAGATAATTTACCGGATAAATTGTTTCAAGGTACGGATGTTATGATAGAAAATTTTAAAGCTGGTGTAATGCATAATCCAAAAACATGTTAAATAAAATTAAACAGGAATTAAAAGATTTAGCTAATTCCAAACAAGCCCAAGTTTTACAAAGGTTTTTTAAAACAGGAAAAGGCGAATATGGGGAAGGAGATATATTTATTGGTGTTAAGGTTCCGCAACAAAGAGAAATAGTTAAAAGATATTTAGATATAGATCTAAAAGAAGTTGAGGTTTTGTTAAAAATCAATATTCATGAATATCGATTAACTGCTTTGTTAATTTTAGTTGCTAAATACAATAGAGCAGACGAGAAGTTAAAAACAAAAATTTATGAGCTTTATTTAAAAAATACTAAGCATATTAATAATTGGGATTTGGTAGATTTAACAGCACCTAATATAGTGGGGGATTATTTATTAGATAAGCCCAGAAATATTTTATACAAATTAGCCAAATCTAAAAATTTATGGGAAAAAAGAATTGCCATGTTATCTTGTTATGCTTTTATCAAAAATAAAGAAACCAAAGATGCCTTAAAAATTGCTGAAATATTATTAAAAGATAAACATGATTTAATTCATAAAGCCGTGGGTTGGATGTTAAGAGAAATTGGTAAAAGAGTTGACCAAAATATTGAAGAAAAATTTTTGAAAAAGTTTTATAGAATCATGCCCCGCACTATGCTTCGTTATGCCATTGAAAAATTTCCAGAAAAAAAGAGACAACATTATTTAAAAAAATAAGGATTTACTTATTTAATAACTTAACCTAAACTAAGAATATAGCTGTAAGCCGTAAGTTTACCCTGAAGGGAAACGAAGTTTCTTCTTTAGGGCCGTAAGTTTGTTTACTACGAACCACCTGCCTGCCGGTTTACCCCATCACCTTTTTTAAAGGTGTAGGGGTTTACATACCGAAATGAAATGTAGGTATGCAGGCAGGCGAACTGCCAACTACTAACTAATTATATGTCCAATGTTACCGAAGAAATTAAATCCCGTTTGGATATTGTAGATTTAATCAAAGATTATATCCAAGTTTTACCAGCGGGGGTCAATTTTAAAGCCAAGTGTCCGTTTCATAATGAAAAAACGCCTTCCTTTTTTATTTCTCCAGAAAAACAGATTTGGCATTGTTTCGGATGTTCTTCCGGAGGTGATATTTTTGAATTTATAAAAAAAATAGAAGGGGTGGAATTTCCAGAGGCCTTAAGAATTTTAGCTGATAAAGCCAATGTAAAAATTGATTACGACTATAATCCAGAATTAAAAAGTCAGAAAACAAAAGTTTTAGATATATTGGATGAAGTTGCTAAATATTATCATCAGCTTTTACTAAAAGATTCAGGGGTCCAAAAAGCTCGTGATTATTTACAAAAGAGAAAATTAGATGAAAATGGGATTAAAACTTTTAATTTAGGATATAGTAAGGACTCTTGGGACGATCTATTAAATTATTTAAAAGGCAAAAAGTTTCTTGAAAGAGATATTGAGGCCGCTGGCTTAATTATTAAATCAGAAAAAAAGAATAATTATTATGATAGATTTAGAAATAGGTTAATGTTTCCAATTAATAATATTTTTGGACAGACCATTGGTTTTACAGCCCGAGTTTTAGATATTGATTCAGAACAAGCCAAATATGTAAATTCTCCTCAGACCATTGTTTATGATAAAAGTCGTGTTTTATACAATATGGATTTGGCAAAGATGGAGATTAAGAAAAAAAATTATACAATTTTAGTAGAAGGGCAATTTGATGTAATTTCTTCCTATTTGGCGGGTACAAAAAATGTAATCGCTTCTTCAGGCACAGCCCTTACTTTGCAACAAGTTAGAATTTTAAAAAGATATTCAGAAAATTTAATGATTGCCTATGATGCTGATAAGGCCGGATTAAAAGCTACTTTTAGAATTATTGATAATGCTTTAGCTGAATCCATAAACATAAAAGTTATTAAGATTCCTCAGGACTTGGATCCAGATCAATTAATAAATGAAGATAAAGATAAGTGGTTAGAGGCAATTAAAAATGCCCAGCCATTAATGGATTTTGTTTTTGATAAAGTGTTAGCCATTTCTGATTTAAAAAATGTTTTTCACAAAAAACAAGTAGCTAAAAAATTACTTTTATTTATCAGTAAATTTAGAGATGATATAGAAAGACAAACATATTTAAAAAGATTGTCAGATGTTATTGATGTTGATTATAATTTATTGAATAAAAAATTGCAGGAAATAGTTTCTAAAAATTTTGAAAAATTTACAATTAATAATGAAGAAAAATTTATTCCTTCTAGTATAGACAAAAAAGAAGAATTATTGAAAAAAATAATAGCTTTAGGCGTAAATTTTATTGATAATTTAGATTATTTATCTACGAATTTAGAATTAGAATATATTGGCAAAAGTTTAATTGAGGAACTTTACAAGGACATTATAATTCAGTATACTAAAGATAATTCTTTTGATTTGAAAATTTTTCAAGAGGGCTTAAATGGTGAAAAAAATGATTTATTGAATCTTATTTCTTTTATTTTTGAAAATGAATATTCTGATTTTGATCAAAATCAGGCCTTTATAGAAATTAAGCCACTAATTATTTTTTATAAAGAAAAATTTTTAAAAGATAGGTCAAGAGAATTAGAAAAAAATTTGAAAATAGCAGAAGAAGAAGAAGATCAAGAAAAAATTGAAGAGATTACTAAGGAATTTATTGCTTGTACTCAAAAATTAAATAATATTAATAATCATAGTTAAAAGTTATCCCGCCTCTATCTATAATATAATTGTTGCCCCGCAAACCCCGTTTGCGGAGCTTCGCGGGAAAAGTTAAAAATTAAAACTTTATAATTTGTAATTTTGTGAACTTTTAGCCAATTTACTTATGCCTAAAAAAAAGAAAAGTCCTACTAAAAAAAGGATTAACAAAAAAGGCGTTAAAGAAACAAAAGTTAAGAAAAGTTTAGTTCAAAAAAAAATTAGTTCTAAAAAAATCAGTTCTAAAAAGAAAATTAAGAAAAATAAAAAACTAGTTAGAAAATTAAGAAAAAAAATCAAGAAAAAAGTCGTCTCCGCTAAAGGCGGATTCGTTTCAGGCGGAAAAAAATCTAAAAATAAAGTAGCTAAGAAAAGAGTTTTTAAATCCAGAGCAGGGAAGAAGAAAATTGTTAAAAAAATAACTAAAAGAAAAACCCGGAGAGTTAATAGAAAACCGAAAAAAATTAAAAAAAGAAAGATAGTTTTTCCAAATCAAGACAATTTAGATGCTCTTTTGATAGAGGGTAGGAATAGGGGTTTTATTACAGAAGATGAACTTTTATATAATTTTCCAGAATTGGAAGCATATATTGATTTATATGAAGAGTTTTTAGAGCACTTAGAAAAAGACAGTATAGATATAGTTGTCAAAGAGGGTGGATTATTGGATTTGAAAGATGACATTGATGATTCTGGAATGAAAGTAGATTTAGCTGGCATCAGTTTTGATTTAGGAAAAATTTCTTCAGATTCCATTCAAATGTATTTAAGAGAAATTGGCAAAGTTTCGCTTTTAAGTCAGGACGAAGAAGTGGCCCTAGCCAAAAGAAAAGAAAAGTCAGATATGTCAGCCAAAGCTAAGTTGATAAAAGCTAATTTAAGATTAGTGGTTAGTATTGCAAAAAAATATACTGGACATTCTTTATCTCTTTTAGATTTAATCCAAGAAGGTAATATAGGATTATTTAGAGCCGTAGAGAAATTTGAATATCGTAAGGGTTTTAAATTTTCTACTTATGCTACCTGGTGGATAAGACAAGCCATTACTCGTGCCTTAGCTGACCAATCGCGAACAATTAGAATTCCAGTACATATGGTAGAAACCATTAATAAATTTCAACAAGTTCAAAGAAGATTAATTCAAGATTTAGGTCGAGAGCCTCTACCAGAAGAAATTGCCTATGAAATGGGAGAGGATTTAGATAAAATACACCATGTGATAAAAATTTCTCAAGAAACTGTTTCTTTAGAAACAACCATTGGTGATGATGACGAAGATTCAACCTTAAGTGATTTTATAGAAGATAAAAAAACAATTCCGCCAGATAAAATTGCTTCTTTAAGATTATTAAAAGACCATGTTAAAGAAATAATTAGTGATTTAACGCCCAGAGAACAGAAAATTTTAGAAATGCGCTTTGGATTAACAGATGGCATTGCCCATACTTTAGAAGAGGTTGGTCAGGAATTTGGCGTGACCCGAGAAAGAATTAGACAGATTGAAGCTAAATCCTTAGAAAAAATTGGTCAAAAAGAGGGCATTGTTAAGTTAAGAGATTATTAAGTAATTGTTAATTGAGTAATAGTTTAATTGATTAATAGATCAATTATTCAATTATCCTATTATCAATTAATCTATTATTTTATGGGGTTGACCCTGTGAAATAATTTTAAATTTTTATAAAATTTAAAATTAAAATTTAAAAAAGTATTTTAATATAAAATTGTAAATAATAAAAAATAAATATTATATTATAAATTAATTTTGGGTTTAAATTTTATTTCACGAGGTTGATTTTTTTTATTATATATTTTATAATCTTACTACGATTTTGATTAGTAATTAGTCAAAAGTTGATTTAATTATTCCAGGGTAGCTCAGTGGTAGAGCAGTTGACTGTTAATCAATTGGTCGCAGGTTCGAATCCTGTCCCTGGAGCCATAAACTAGTCGCTCAGTAAACTGTTCCCGAGCTATGCTCGGTTAAGTTTACTGCAAGACGCTCCAGTTTATGGCTCGCCCTGAACCAGAAACGGTTCAGGGGAATGGTTAACTGCCGTCGTCAAACAGGGTGAAAAGTCCTGTTTTTTTTAGGACCTTTTTAGTTTACAAAAATTTACAGAAGTTATATTCTTAGTATTAGAATTAAGGGGAATAGTTTTTAGGAAAAATAATATGAAAAAAGATCAACAAAAAGATTTATTGTATATAAAATTTTTTTTTAATATTTTATCTTCGGGTAGTCAACTCGAAATTAGAGAAGCTAAAAAAGAAATTAAAAAATTTTGGAATAAAAATAACGAAGTTTTTGGAAAAAGTAAAATAATAATTTTTAAAATAATTGATAATTTTAATTCGATTAATGAAGCATATCATAAAGCAGCAGTTATCTCTGGAATGGATTTATTTTTTCTTGCTTTAGCAGATAATCATTTTATTAAACTTAAAGATTTTATTGTTAAAAGTATTCAGCATCCAGATGGTCGAGTACGAGAAGCAGCTAGAAAAACTAGCGATTGGCTTTATTGCTCGCTAACCAGTCGTGCTGAGCCGTTCGTATATCCAGAAAAGAAGCTTTTGAGTGTTAAACAAAAAAAAGATCAAAAAATAGCTTGTCAACAATATTTTGAATTTGTGAACGAACTGGAAATTTTAATTGACGAATATGATGACGAAAATGAAAAAGCTGAATATATTAATGAAATGAAGCCATCGGTTAATAAAAGTTTACAAATGTTATTAGTACGTTTAACTGATTCGCCAGTATATAAAAGAATATCTAGAAAACCAATTAGCATCATTCCCGAGACACTCATAAAACGAAAAGAAATAGAACAAAAATTAAAAAAAATACTTGAACAAACAAAAAGCGATTTTAATTTAGAGGATATTAAGAGGATTATTTATAACGAACAAGATCAAAATGATTTAATTAGAATTATAAGGATTTTTGATAAAGGAAAGGGACAAAGTATTGATAAATTGAATGAAATAATATTAATAATTAATGATGCCTGGAATTATTTCCCCCATAAATGTCTCAAGGGCTTTTTTCCATTTGAGAAATTATTAGAATATCAAAATAAAAAGGAATGATATATTTTTTTATGTTATTTTTATAGCCGTCATTTTTTTTAGACGGCCTGCTTGCGTGAAATCTATTTCAAAGCGTTTTCACATAAGCAGGTCGTAGTTTCGTTACGGCGAAGGCAGGCTATTTTATTGTTAATAAGTGTTATTGAAACTTATTAATTTTTAGTATAAATTAATGTTTAGTGGCCGTGAATTTTTATAAATAAGAAAAAATTATATGACTAAAAAACAAGTTCTCAAAGATATCGTCGAAGACCTCGATCAAAGTGGAGAGGACCGCAGTGAAGAGAAGAAAAAGAAAAAAGATCAAAAGCAAATATTAAATAAAGAGAGTATTAAAACTCAGTTAGTTTGTTGGGCCCATAAAGGAACTAAAGAAGCTGTTCAAAAAATTAGAGATTTTATTACTCAAACTAATGATAAAGATTTAAAAGAGTGGGCGAAAATTGCTTTAGATGAAGGTGAATATTTTTGTTATTCTCCAAACAATAATAAAGAGGAAAAAGGTTTTCAATTGGCTCAAATGTTATTGGACCGTGAAGATAAATCATATTATAAAATGAGTAAAATAAATGCTGCTTGTTTAGAATTGAGAAAATTAGATGTGGAACGAGAAGTACACAAAAAGGTTTTAAAAAATTTAAAGGACAAGAAAAAAGTTGAAGATTGGAAATATAATTTTAGTGAAGATTATTATCTTTCAGTACGAGCCAGACTAGAAGAACTAGAAGAGGAGTTGGCTTATGAAGATGCTTGGCTAAAAGAAGCCGAAAAAATGGTTAAAAAAACTGAGTATAAAGATGTAAGCCGAAATTTTTTCCAATCTATTCATGAAGACGGTGAGGGAATTAATTTTTGGAGTGATAATAACGGTTGGAAAGATGAGAGGGAAGAAGAGTTTTTAGAAGATGAAGATAAAATTTAGTATTAATTTATTTTATGGATAAAGATTTTTTAAAAGAAAACAATTTAAAGCCATTGGAATTATCTTGGTGGAAACAGTTATTATTTAAATTTTGCCCAAAAATGATTTTTAAAGTTATGGCTAAGAAAATGAAAATTGATAATACAGCTTTTGATAAATTGCATGATGTTTTTAGTAAAACAGAAAAGATTGACATTTTTTCCAACATGGATAATGAAAGGGGATTTATTTTAGTACTTAATCGACAAACAGCTTTGTATTTTTATCAGAATGGGAACCATTTCAAATATGATGGTTTTGAAATAGGTGAATATGACAAGGGTGATGTAACTATTTTTGATCATTTAAAGAAGAATAAGGATAATTAATTTTTAAATAATCAAGTATATATAAAAGTTTAAAATATTGACATACAGAGTTTGACTTTTCAACATAATTTATATATGATTAAGGCATAAATATGAAACCCGTTAGATATTTAATCTATTGGGTAAAATATTTTGAGTAAAATAAAGATCATAAGTATGATAAAAAGTAAAATAAATAAAAATTTATCTAACGGGTTGAATATTAAAAAATAAAAATATGGTTAATCAATATTTTAAATTAATAAAAGATTTAAGAATTAAAAAGGGTTTGCGACAAGAGGAAGTTGCGAAAAAATTAGAGATTTCTCGTTCTTCTTATATCTCTTTTGAACAGGGGAAAATAGAGCTTAATTTTTCTCAAATAGTAAAGCTATCTGATGTTTTTGGTATTTCTTTAGAAGAAGTTGAAGGTGGATTACAATCAAATTACGAAAAGTATAAAGAAATGATTTTAGCTTATATTAGAAAAGCTTCTTCTGGTGATGGAAGTATTTTAAAGACTAAGCTTGCTAAGATGTTGTATCTAGCAGACTTTACTTGGTTTTATAATCATTTAGAAAGTATGAGTGGGATGCAGTATCGTCGAATCAAATATGGACCAGTGCCAGATATGTATTTTAGAGCAATAGATGAGCTTGAAGAAAAAGGAAAAATAACAATCAATTATAAAAAAGAGATGCTTTTAATTTCAGAGAACAGAGGTTCAAAAAATCAAAAATTAGAAAAATTATCAAAAGAAGAAATAAGATTAATTGAAAAAATAGCTAAAAAATGGAAAGATAAAAAAACTAGTGAAATTGTTGATTTTACTCATAATCAATTGCCTTATAAAATTTGTTCTCCTGATGAAATAATTCCCTATGAATTAATAACCCAAGAAGATCCAAAGTATGTCTACTAAATATTCAGTGATAGTTAAGCATTTCGCTGAACATCATTTTATTAAAAAGTTTAATAAAAAATATAAAAAATCTTGGGATATAACCTGGCGGGCAATAGTTGAACAATTTAAACGTATTGATTCTTTATTTAATACTTCAATCGCTGAAATTATTATTAATTCTAGTAATATTAAAATAGTTAAAACTGAATTTAGAGTTGCCGGAACAAAACAATCTAGAAAATCGTCTGGAAATAGGTGTATTATTGCTCTTCAAAAGGATGTGAATATAATTTATGTCCTTTTGGTTTATCATAAAAATGATTTAGGTAGTGGTAATGAAACAGCACAATGGAAGCGAATAATTAAAGAAAATTATAAGCAATATAAAAATTTATTTTAAATATAAATTTAGATAAAATATTGTAATCCAATAAGTGAAGCTCCCCCAACAGGAGCTGAGGGCTTTCGCCAATACAATGCAAGAGCAAAACCCCGCATCACTCCGCCTGCCTATGCCGAAGCAAAATTCGGCTTGCCTGCGCGAAGCTGAAACTTCGTTTCGGCATAGGCAGGCTTTCGCCTCCATCCTTCGAAGTCCAATCTGCGGGACAGAGGACGGGCAGGCAGGCGCAGAGCGGGGCTGGTGTGGGGGGTAATATTTAAAGCAATGAAACAACAACAAGCACTAAATATTTTAAAAATGGGACAGAATGTTTTTTTAACTGGTCGAGCTGGAGCCGGTAAAACTTATGTTTTAAATAAATATATAGAATATTTAAAAAAGAATAATATTCCAGTTGCTATTACTGCTTCAACAGGAATTGCCGCTACACATCTTAGTGGCACAACTATTCATTCTTGGTCGGGAATAGGTATTAAAGATAATATTAGCGAAGCAGATATTAAAAAGCTTTTAAAGAAAACATATTTAAAGAAACATTATTTAGGAACATCAGTTTTAATTATTGATGAAGTTTCTATGCTTCATGCTCATCAATTAGATTTAGTTAATCAATTATGTCAGATTTTTCGTAAAGATTTACGTCCATTTGGTGGAATGCAAATTGTTTTATCAGGTGATTTTTTTCAGCTTCCGCCGGTTGCTAAAAATAACCAGATAGCAAAATTTATAATTGAATCAGATATTTGGCGAAGCATGAGCATTAGAGTTTGTTATTTAGATGAGCAATTTCGTCAGGATGATTTAAATTTTATAAACATTTTAAATGAAATTAGATCTGGACATGTGAGTGAAGCAAGTCGTAATTTGCTTACTCAAAAAATTCATCAAAATTTTGATTTTTATATTAAACCAACAAAACTTTATACACATAATGTTGATGTTGATACAATAAATTTAGTTGAGCTTGGTAAAATAAAAAAGGAGTCAAAACAATATAAAATGACTCATAGTGGTCGGAAAAAAATAGTAGAGATTTTAAAAAAAAGTTGCTTAGCTCCAGAGAGTTTAATTTTAAAAATCGGTGCCAAAGTTATGTTTTTAAAAAATAATTTTGAGGTGGGAGTTGTTAATGGCACACTTGGAGAGGTGATTGGATTTGATGAGTTTACAGACCGTCCAAAAGTTAAAATTAAGACCGGAAAAATAATTTCAGTAAAACCAGATGTTTGGACAATTAATGAAGGTGAAAAAACATTAGCAGAAATTCGACAATTTCCTTTAAGATTGGCTTGGGCAATTACAGTCCACAAAAGTCAGGGGATGAGTTTAGATTTAGCAGAAATTGATTTATCAAAGGCATTTACACCCGGTATGGGGTATGTAGCTCTTTCCAGAGTTAGAAGTCTTGACGGATTAAAGCTAAATGGTTTTAATTCTATGGCTTTAGAAGTTAATTCACAAATTTTGATTTTTGATAAAAATTTACAAATTAGATCCGCTAATAATTTTAAATTATTAAAAAAGTTGTCAGTTCAAGAAATACAACAACGACATGATAAATTTATTCAAGATAATTTAATTCAAGATGTGTTTAAGAAAAAAGCGAATAAATTAGAAACTTGGAATTTACTTAAGCAAAACTTAAGTTTAGAAGAAATTGCTGAAAAAGAAGGATTAAAACAGAGGACGATTGTTAATCATATAGAAAAACTTATTGAAGATGAAGTACAAATTGATATTGAGTATTTAATGCCAAAAAAGTTTGTTTATAAACAAATAGAAAAAAGTTTTAATGAATGTGGTTTAGAAAAATTAAAACCAGTTTATGAATATCTGCAGGAAAAATATTCATATGATGATTTACGGTTAGTCAGAATAAATATAAAAAATTTAAAGTTTTAAGAATAGATAAATATTAAAATAGAGTTTAAAACCCTGTTTTTTTTGTTTGATAAATGATAATTATGATATAATTAAAATAATATAAATAATTATAAATGTTTTTTCTATATTGTATTTTATTAGTTACCCTGATTTTTTTAGTTTTATTAGTAATTTCTAATATTGCTTTTTTAAGAACCAAAGTTCCTTTTATTTCACTTTCATATAAAAGAATTAATGAAATATTTGATGCAGTAAAATTAGAAAAGGGTAAATTACTTTATGATTTAGGTTGTGGTGATGGTCGAATTTTAATTCGAGCTCATCAGAGATATGGGGTGAGGGGTATTGGTTATGAAATTAATTTTTGGGCTTATTTAAGGGCTAAAATAAAAACATATAAGTATCGGGATTATATTCAGATTTATTATAAAAATTTTTTCAAAGAGGATTTAACAAAGGCTGATTATATTTTTACTTATTTAATGCCCGCAGTTATGGAATTAGTGGGTCATAAATTAAAAAAAGGATTAAAACCATCAGCACTAGTAATATGTTGTGCTTTTCATATTCCTAATATGAAGCCAAGCCAAGTACTTAAAACCTCTTTGAACAAAAAACAGAAAGGCAGTGTTTACATGTATAATTTGCCTTAATATTATTAAAAATTTAAAAGAATTATTTTAAAAGTGAGATAATAAATGTATAAAATTTAAATATTAAATCTAATTTAAAAATAATTAGGTATGGGGACAAAAATATGAAAAGAAAATTTCCATATCAAATTCATATAATTCTTGGACTCATTTGGTTGGTGATTGGCTTAATTCTTCACACGGGAGTTGAATTAGTAATTTGGGTTGGCGGTGGACTAATAATGATTGTAATTGGATTGCTTAATAGAAAAACTAATTAAAAAAGTATTAGTATTAAGAATTTTTTATAAAATAGGTCTGAAAATAAAAACTTATGGTAAATTATCATCAAACAGAGTTTAAAGCCCTGTTTTTTGTTAAATTTTCTTGCCTTTTACCTTTAAAAATGGCAAGATTAAAGTAAGTTTAATAATAAATTAAAATTATATGGATAGGAATTTGGCTTTAGAATTTGTGCGTGTTACCGAGGACGCAGCGATTGCCGCTGCTAAATGGATGGGCCGAGGAGACGGTAAGGCCGCGGATAAAGCCGCAGTAGATAAAATGCGCACACGATTTAATCAAATAGATTTTTCCGGTCAAATTGTGATTGGCGAGGGAGAAAAAGATCAGGCCCCCCAGCTTTATACTGGAGAGACAGTTGGTCAAGGAAAGGAACCAATTATGGATTTAGCGGTTGATCCTTTAGAATGCACAGACAGCGTGGCTTGGGGTCGTTATAATGCTATTTCTGTAATTGCTGCCGGACCTAAGGGCTCTTTATTGTCCGCCCCAGATACTTATATGGATAAAATCGCTGTTGGTCAAGAAGCGGCCAAAGTTATTAACTTAGATGCACCAGTAAAAGATAATTTACAAAAAATTGCCCAGGCCTTAAATAAAGAAATAGAAGAAGTAACGGTTATTATTTTAGATCGGCCACGGCATAAAGCATTGATTAAAGAAATTCGGCAAGCCAAAGCACGAGTAATGTTAATTACTGATGGCGATGTGGCAGCAGCGATTGCTACTTGTTGTCCAGATTCAGGCATTGATGTTTTAATGGGTATTGGTGGTAGCACAGAAGCGGTTTTAGCCGCGGTTGCTTTACGGATTTATGGCGGACAAATTTTATGTCGTTTTAAACCCAGACAAGAAGAAGATATTTCAAAAATAAAGGCCCTAGGAATTAATGATTTAAATAAAATTTTTACTGCCACTGATTTGGCCCAAGGAGATCAATTAACTTTTACTGCTACTGGGGTTATAGATGGTCCACTTTTACAAGGAGTAGTTTTTGCTGAAGACAAAATTATTACTAATTCGGTGGTGATGAGATTAGCGTCTAAAACTATCCGCTATCTAACCACCCAGCATCGCGATTGATAATATAATAGGATAATTGGTAAATTGTTTTTTTAAATAAAAGATAGTAAAGCGAGGATATAATAATTAATTAATAAAACAAAAATTTATGTTAAAAAAAAATTATGAGCAAAAAAATTAAGCGAGAAAATTTTATACACAACAATGAACCGAATATTTCGCGCAGAATTCGAGAAATTGTTTTTGGCACAGAAGACGGGATAGTTTCAACAGTGGGTGCTCTTACGGGAATTGCCGTTGCTACTGGTGATCAGTTTATTGTGATAACATCCGGCATAGTGATTATTGTAGTTGAATCTATTTCAATGGGGATTGGGTCTTATTTATCAGGTAAATCAGTAGAGGAGATAAAAGAGAGGAAAATACACGAAGAAAAAATAGAATTAGAAGATTCAAAAGAAAAAGAAAAAGAAGAATTGATACAAATTTTTCGTCGGGATGGCTGGCCAAATAGTTTTTCAAAAGAGATGGCGGACGTTGCTTCAAAAGATAAAGAATTGATGTTTAAAGAAATGGCGTATAGAGAACTTCTTTTATTTCCAGGGCAAACTAAAAATAATTTTTCTGAAGGATTGACGATGTTTTTTTCTTATGTAGTTGGTGGAGGTATCTCGCTTTTGGCATATTTTTTGTTTTTTATTCCGCAGGCAATTATTTTATCAATTATTTTTGCGTTGATTGGCTTGTTTCTTCTTGGTGTTATTACTTCAAGGTTTACCAAGTTGAGATGGTGGAAAATCGGAATGAGAATGCTTTTTCTAGGAGCAATTTCTGTTTTGGTGGGTTATATTATAGGTCAAATAGCTAATAATTTTAAATAAATGTAATTTGTTAAAAATTAGGGTTTGGATTTTTTAAAATAAGTTCAAAAATAAGAAATCAAAAGAAGCTATAAAAAAATAATCGAGCTCAGCTTGATGTTTTTTTATTTGACCCTGTTAAATTTAACGCCATTTAACGGGGTTGATCCAGGTCCTCGTGAGGGGCTGGATTGATTTTTATTTATTAATAGTTTATAATATCAATGTGCATTGATATTTATAATAAATTTATGAATTTTGATTGTTGTGAAACTAAAAAATCAAAAGAAAAATTAAAGGAGATGATTAATTTTTTAAAGATTATTTCAGAAGAAAATCGTTTGAAAATTTTATGTATCTTACAAAAGCAAGAAATGTGTGTTTGTAAGATATGGCAATATTTGGATTTACCGCAGAATCTTGTTTCCCATCACCTCAAGGTATTAAAAAATTTTAATTTAATTAAATCAAAAAAAGAAAGCACTAAGGTGATTTATTCAATTAACAAGAAAGAGCTTAATAAATATTCTAAATTATTAAAACATTATTTATAAATATTAACTAATACTAAATTTATGGAAATAAAATCAATACAAGTTTTAGGATCTGGTTGTTCAACCTGTAAACAATTATTAGAAATAACAAAAAAAGTAGTTCAAGAATTAAACATCAATACAGAGGTTGAATATATTACTGACGTAGCCAAAATGATTGAAATGGGTGTAATGACTAGTCCGGTATTAGCTGTTAATGGCAAAGCAATTTTAACGGGGGGCGCTATAAATGAAGAAGAAATAAAAAGTGCCTTACAAGGAAATTCTTCAAAAGATAAAAATATTGAAGGTGGATGTTCTTGTGGAGGTAAGTGCTGATTAATAAGCTAATTAATAATAAAAAATTATGATAGATGTTTTTGAACCAATTCAAATTTTTGCTGATATTGTAACCTATAATTGGCTAAGTATAACAAATAAATATTGGGGTGACGCAATTAATTTTTTTATTTATGACATAATTAAAATAGGTTTACTCCTTTTAGTTATTAACTTTATTATGGCTATTACTCGCTACTACTTTCCAATAGAGAAAGTGCGAGATATTTTAACTAAACGAAAGTGGTATGGTTTAAATTATCTTTTAGCAGCATTGCTTGGGGTAGTTACTCCTTTCTGCTCTTGTTCATCAATTCCTTTATTTATTGGATTTGTTAGTGCTGGCATTCCTCTGGGTGTGACTTTTGCTTTTTTAATTGCCTCACCATTGGTAAATGAAGCTTCATTATTTATTTTCCCATCTATTTTTGGTTTAAAAATGACCTTAGCCTATAACAGTATCGGTATTCTAATAGCAATGATTGCTGGAATGATTATTCAAAGATTAAAAATGGATCGACACGTTAATCCAAATTTTTTAAAATTTAAAACACAGAAACAAGTTGTTGCCGAAAATAATGGTCAGCGTATAGTTTTGCATAAGAGATTAAAAATATGGTGGAAAGACGCTATTAGCATATCAAAAAGTATATTTCCTTATGTTTTAATTGGTGTAGGATTAGGTGCTTTAATACATGGCTTTGTGCCTAGGGATTTTGTGGAAGCTTATTTATCAATGAAGGACTGGTGGGCGGTGCCTATGGCAGTGATTTTGGGTATGCCACTTTATGCAAATTCAGTAAGTATAATTCCTGTGGTTGAGGCTATGACTAGCAAAGGGATACCCCTGGGCACATCAATCGCATTTATGACAGCCACTGTTACTCTGTCTATCCCCGGACTTTTAATACTTAAAAAAGCTATGAACTGGAAATTACTTTCTGCTTTTATTATAGTCACTTCTGTTGGAATTATGATAATTGGTTACTTCTTTAATTTATTTAATTTTTAATTTATATGAAAAAAATATTATCAATATTTGTATTACTTTTTATTATTATTACTCTTACTGCTTGTAATAAAGAAAACTCTATTGGACAAAATAATAATGAAGTAAACAATCAGACAAAACAAATTGTGAAAAAATTAGAAATATATTATTTTCATCGCACGGCTAGATGTTATTCTTGCAAAACTATTGGTCAATATGTTAAAGAAGTTATGGAGGAAAAATATGAAGAGCAGATTAAAAATGGGATAATTGATTTTAGAGAATTGAATGTTGAATTGCCAGAAAATAAAGGAATAGCTATAAAATATCAGGCCTCGGGTTCATCTTTATTTATTAATAAAATTATTGATGGAAAAAATAACATAGAACAAGATACTAATGTTTGGCGATTATTGAGTAATGAAGTTCAATTCAAGGATTATTTAGAAAATAAAATAAATTCTTATTTAGGAATATAAAATATTATGGAATTTATAAATAATTTAATTGATAGTTATAATATTCCACTTTTAACCGCTTTTTTGCTTGGTATTTTAACATCTATCAGCCCCTGCCCCTTAGCTACTAATATTACGGCAATTGCTTATATATCTAAAGAACTTAAAACAGTTAAAAACACTTTGTTAAATGGATTGTTTTATACTTTAGGCAGGGGCATTAGTTATACATTACTTGCTACTTTAATTTATTTCGGGATTTCTAGTTTTTCAATTTCTAGTATATTTGAAGGTTGGGGCGACAAGATTTTAGGGCCTATTTTGATTGTGATCGGCTTAATTATGTTTGGAGTAATTAAAATAGATATTAATGTTAAAAATGAAAAAATAGAAAAATTAAAAGAATATTTATCGCAAAAAGGGTATGTCGGTTCAATGCTTTTGGGTATATTATTTGCTTTAGCGTTTTGTCCTTATAGTGGAGTTTTGTTTTTTGGGGTTTTAATTCCTTTGGTTTTAAATTCAACTGAAAGTTTATTACTACCGCCTTTGTTTGCATTAGGTACGGGGCTACCAGTAATTATTTTTTCTTTTTTTATTGCTTTTGGTATGCAAAAGGTCAGTCAAGCATTTCATATAGTTCAAAAGATTGAAAAATTAATGAGATATTTAGTTGGTTTAGTTTTTATGATAACGGGATTGTATTATGTTTATATTTTGATCAAGTTTTTAATAAAATAAGTTCAAAGAGCAGAAGATAGGGAGGGGGGGGCCATTTAGGTTTTAGATTAGGATTCAGACTAAAAAAATTGCCAAAATGGCGATTTTTTGATAATATAAAGCATATGGCTAAAATCAAAGTTTTAATTAAGGGTTATACAAAAGAAGTAAATGAAAAAGAATTTGCTTCTTCCACGGCTACTTTAATTCAAGATAAAGGAGTTAATGTGCTTGTTGATCCGGGGATGGATAGGAAGATATTATTAGAAAGTTTAGCAAAAGAAGGATTAAAAACAGAAGATATCAATTTTGTTATTGTAACTCATACTCACTTAGACCATTCTCTTTTAGTTGGTATTTTTGAAAATGCTAAAATTTTAGATAATAGTGATATATTTTTTTTCAATGGGCAAATAGGTGAACATAAGGGGAAAGTACCGAATACTGATATAAGGATTATCAAAACGCCTGGTCACGACCAATTTCATTGTTCAGTTTTAGTTGATACAGAGGACTTAGGTAATGTAGTTATTGCTGGTGATGTATTCTGGTGGGCAGATAGGGAAGAACAAAAAACAGATAAGCAAAGTTTATTAAAACACAAAGACCCTTATGTAAAAGATGAAAAAGCATTAAGAAAAAGTAGAGAGAAAATTTTAGGATTATCAGACTATATTATTCCTGGTCATGGTGAAATTTTTAAATCATCATAAAATAAGCTCGAAGACAAGGGGCTAAGGGGAACCAGTATAAAAACAATCGAGCTAAGCTCGGTGTTTTTTTTATTGTTTTATCACTCACCACTTTTACTAAAATAGTGAGGGATTTACATAAAATTTAAAAAGTGGGATAATAAGAATATTATTATTAAAATGAAATATATGACAAAAAAGTATTTATTACTAGGTTTAGTTTTTGCTTTATTGATTTTACCAGCATTTAATTTGCGAGCCCAAGAATTAAATGCAGAAGTCGTTGAACAGCAGATTAATAGCTATGATTTAGAGGGTATTGAAATAAAACAGATTGAAAAAGCACCTTCTGCTTTGGGTTTGTGGTGGCGAGGAATAAAAGAAAGCGTTTCTTTGGCCCTTACTTTTGATCCAGTAAAAAAAGCCGAAAAATTATTAAAATATTCCGAAGAAAGAATGCAAATTGCTGAAAAAATCGCTGAAGAATTTGAGCAAAGCGGAGAAATTAAACAAGGAGAAAATTTTAAAAATCAAGAAAGAGTGCAGAAAAATATAGAAAAAGCCCAGAAATTTATGGAAAAAGTTGAAACCCAAAAAGACGATTGGATGCAAGATGAAAATCAAGAAAAAGTACAAAGATTGATTAAAAATGTAGCTACACATCAAATTAGAAAAGAAGTTATTTTTGATAAAATAGAAGAAAAAATTCCAGAAGAAAAATTGGAAAATATTATAGAATTAAGAGATAAAGGATTGGAAAATAGTAAATTTTTAATTAATGCTATAAATAATGAAAATATTTCCGAGGATATTAGGGGGCACCTAGAATATGTAAAGGAAAAAATTGAAACACATATTATAGAAATAAAAGAATATAAAGAAATAAAGGGGCAATTACAAAAAAGGGTTGAAAAAGGAGAGGAAGGTATTGAATATGAATTGGATGAATTAAATCAAAAGAGGAGAGAAAAAGTTCAGGAGCATTTACAAGATGTTAAAAGTTTGATATTGCCTTCTTTACAAGAAATAAAAAGTGGCGTTACTGCACCTATTGTGAATCAGGAAAAAAATTCTGTTCAAAACAAAGTTCAAAATCAGGGAGAAAATATAATGGGTGGTCAAAAAGAAGAACTACAAGAACAAAATCAAGCCGGAAAAATTAATCCACCTAAAGTTGAATTAGAAGAAAAACAATTAGAAAAATCAAAAGATTTTTTATATAAAATGATTGAGCAAGATTAGATTTTTTAAAAATTTTTAAAGCAGGGTTATTCATTTAATCCTGCTTTACTTGCTATTTTTTATAAAGTATGTTAATTTAATTGGAAAATAAAATAAAAGATATAGGAGGATAACATGGAAAGTTATCTCAAAAGAACATTGAACTTAATGGCTGAAGTTTTTGCTGAAGAAGGAGCCGTTTTTGAAAAAGGAGAAATTTGTCAGAAAGAAATTAGAGCATCTAATGCTTTTGATGATAGTATTAAGGACACTCAAGGTATTATGAAACATAAGTTGCAAATTATTTTTCGTTCCTTTGTAAAAAGGAATGGCTATGAAAGTTTTAATGATATTAATGAATTTGAAAGGGATATTTTGACTCTTCTTTTCAGAACCAAACTTTTTTCTTTTCAAAAAAAGAATAGGCCATTAGAAAATCACACTACCCTTGAGCAAAAAATTACAATTGGTAATTTCAAGAAGTATCTTCGAGGTCAAAGCATACTCCGAAAAAGAAGTTTTGAAAAAGTTGAGAACTCTGTAGTAATTATCTCCCATTGTTTACAAGAAGATGTTGTTGATTTTTTGAAAAAGGAGTTAAAAGAAATAGGAATTGAGAAAATCTTTGTTGCCGGTGGCGGTACGGAGGTTTTTCAGATCATTGAAGAAGAAAGACCAGATGTTGTGATCGGTATTGCCTGTGAAGAGGAAGTAAAACAGGCATTAGAAAAAATAATGCTTCCTGCCCTGGGTATTGTTATTAATGTTCAGGATAAGTGCAGTGAGAAAAAGAATTTAATTTAATTTTATTTCTAAACAGGACCATTGATTTAGTCCTGTTTTTTTCTTTGGTTTTTAGATATAATAAAAGTATTGAAATTAATTTATAACCAAACAAAATATATGAACAAAAACAAAGAAAAAGGGTTTACAACACACCCTTTTATTAGAGCAAGAGAATCTAAATCCCAAGCTTGTAAAAAAGGTACTGGGTTTACATTAGTTGAGCTTTTAATTGTTATTGCTATTATTGGGCTTTTATCTACTATTACCACTGTTTTTGTCAGAAGCGCTCAAGCCAAATCTAGAGATGGCAAAAGAAAATATGAAATTAAACAAATTTCTAAAGCCATTGATATGTATATTGTTGATAATGAGCATGCTCCTTATATAGGTAACTTAAATTGTACCGCCTATGTTCCAGATTCAGATTGTTTTGCAAGCGATACGGATTCTAGTAAGTGGGGTAAATTAGAAACAGATTTGGCTGAATATATGCCAGAATTGCCAAGTGATCCTTGTGGTGAAACCTGTCCTGGTGCTGGTCATGCTGAGCAACCTTGGTTTTCTTATGAATATTTACCACCAGCGAATATAGCTCAATTTTGTGTTGTCGTTGGTTGTTCTTTATCTTATGCAGAAGTAGATTTAATGTATAGTATTTTTGCAGAGAACATGGAAAATGGAGAGAACTTTTGGGGATTTTTTGCTTCATTTTAAATTTAATATTTCAAATTTAAATGAATTTAAATATTAAAAAGTATTTTTTAATTTTATCACCCTTGGTGTTATTTTTTATTTTTATAAAATCTAATTTTTTATTAAGTTTTTTTCATGAATTAGTTAATATATTTTCCGGGGGACGGAGCCATACTAAGGTTTTTGCATATTTATTATATTTATTTTTATTATTAATAATTGCTTATTTTTTAAAGTATAAAAAAATAAATTTTAGTTTTCGAAAAAAAATTCTTTTTTTATTTTTATTGATAAGCGCTTATTTAGTTAATTTTTTATCTTATATTTATTTTTTTATAAAATATAATTTTTTTTATCAGGAGCATGTTTTAATTTTTAATTTAAATGAATTTTCCAGTACTTATTTATTACATAACCATACTTTAAAAAGTATTATTGCCTGGGTTTTAAATTTTTTTAATATTACTTATTTAGAAAATATAGATTCAGGGATGGCCTTTATTAATATTATTCCCAATATTTTTATTTTAATAGGATCAATTTTGTTTTTAATGGTTTTATTTTTTTCATTTTATTATTTTTTTCATAGCATTCAATTTAGGTCGAAATATAAATTTATATATATTATACTATATTCTATTTTAAGTTTTAGTTTATTAAAAAATATTATTGACGGCGGATTTTTTAATTATGAAGCTATAATTAGTTTAGCTTTTTTTATTTTGTTAGTTTTTTATAAAAAGAAGTGGGCTAAAAAAACAACAATATTTTTGTTAATATTTTATTTAATTTTTAATATTGTTTTGTATTTTTTAAATTTTTTTGATAGCTTTGGGGTTTTTATTTTTAATATTTATAATAGTTTTGTTTATGTTATTTTACTTTTAATATTTTTTTATTCTCTACAAAAAAATAAAAGAATAAAGACCTTAATTTTAACTATCATATTAGAAATCTTATTATTAGTTTTTTCTTTTCAATCCTTTATAAATATGAGAGGATATAGAAATTTGGAAATTTCAAAAGAAGATAATGCTTTAGTGGCTACTTATGATATTTTAGATAAAGATACTTATGATTTTTATAATTCTATTAATGATTTGAATTTTTATGAAATTATTCCTCAAGAAAAAACAAAGGTTCAAGAAGTTTTAAAGGAATTAAAACTTTTAGATAATTTTTATCCAGTTAGTATTTATTGGGAAACTTGTAATCCAATGGGTAGATATAACCGCTATTCCTTTAATTTATTGGTTGAGAAAGAAATTAAAGTTCATAATTTTGATAATATTCTTAATTTTTATAATTTTAAATTAATCGGAATGCAGGACGGGATGTATAAATATCAAGTGGAATTAAATATGGCTCCCTGTATTCCTAGGTCGGCCAATGTTATAGAAGAAACATTTAAATCCTTTGGTTTAAAAACTTTTTTTATTTATAAATTACATAAAGATAAGGGTGGAGGAATTTTTAATTAAAATTTTATATTTTTTAATACCTTGTTGGCTGATAAATTCTGCTTTAAATATTTTAGGTTATTTAAAAAATAGATATTCTTTTTTAGAAAAAATAGACAACCCACTAGATTTTAATTATAAATTCATTGACAACAGAAGAGTGCTTGGTAAATCTACTACCATTATTGGTTTGGGTGTTGCTTTACTAATAGGTATTACAATTGAATTTTTTTTGAGTACTGTTTTTTGGGGGATAATTAAGGGTTTATGTATTTATTTAGGACATGCCCTGGGGAGTTTTATAAAAAGACGTTTAAATTTTATGGATAGTAAATTTTTGCCCATAGTAGATCACGGTGATGCTATTATTTTAACTGGTTTAGTGTTTTTGGCTTTAAATCAAATTAATATTTATATTTTTTTATTTTCTTTAGGATTGACTTATGTCTTTTATCCTTTAATCTGTTATATTGCCTATAAGCTTGGCTTAAGAACAGATCCTTTATAAAAATATTGTAAATTTTAATTGATTTGTTGTATTATTTAATTAGCAGTAAATAGTTTGATTATATATAAATTTATGGATCCCGTAAGATAAATATTAAAATTATTTTTTAACGGGAAATATAGTTTGTTATTTTGTTATAAAGATTAATTATTAATATAAAAATAATTATTAACGGGATGGATAGTCAATTTAAAAAAGGAGTTTTAGAAATTTGTGTTTTAAATATATTGTCTAAAAAGGATTGCTATGGTTATGAATTAGTAGAGGAGTTATCGCAAAAAATTTCTATTTCTGAAGGCACAATTTATCCTTTATTGAGCAGATTGAAAAAAAAGAAATATGTTCGTACTTATTTAAAACAATCAAATTTAGGACCAGCTCGTAAGTATTATAAACTGACTAAAGTTGGTCAGCAACGAGCTAAAAAATTAAGCACTGCCTGGATAATTTTTTCTAAGAGGATAGAGGGATTTTTAAAAAATAAAAGTGGAGATATACAAAAAAAATTTTAAAATTTAAACATTAAACCTAATATAAAAAAATTAGGTGTGGAGATAAAAAATATGTCAATTATTTATGGAGTAGATACAGAAAAAAAAGTCACGCCTGGAAAAGTTAGAGATGCTATTATAGAATGTTTTTATCAAGCCCATCAAGAAGTTTTAAAAGATATGTATGTTTTATTAAAAGATGGCAAGATTAGTGAAAAACCAGAGGAGATGGAGCGAGATTATATTAAGGAAACAATTTATAATTATTTTATTAAAGTAGGCGGTGATTTTAAGAAACCCACTAAAGAAGATATTTTAAAGGTTTTAGGTGAATTAAGGGAATTTGCTAAAGGATTTAGAAGCCCGGAGATTGTTAAAAAACATTCTGGAGAAATAATGCAATTGGTGAAAAAATTGTAGGCGATCAAATTTAATTATAGGTCATAAGCCGAAAGGTTTAGGATTAAAGATTTAGGATTAAAAATAAAAGTCATTGAAATAATGGCTTTTTTTGTTTAGTAAAATTTATTTTTTCAACTATAAAGTATGAAGCATTGCTTTATACTTTACACTTTTAAAATTATAGTATAAAATAAGAATAGAGGAGTAATTAATTTGGGGATAACTTTAAATATGGAATTTTTACGAAGGTTTTTAATTGAGACCGAGCATTGTACTGGCAATAATTTTCAATTTAGATTATTAGGTGTTTTTTGTTTTTATTACGATTTTATTAAAAATAGTAAAAAACATTTTTTTAAATCCTAGATAAGGATTTTTTATTTTTATGTCTAAATTATTAAAGATTGGAGAATTAGCTAAAACAATTGATCGTTTACCATCAACAATTCATTTTTATACTCAAGAAGGATTATTAAAACCCGCTGACCATACTCAGGGAGGATATCGTTTATATGAGAAAAATATTGCTTTACAGAGAATAAAGCAGATAGAAAAATTACAAGTTCAAAAACGCTGGACCATTGAAGAAATTAAAAATTATTTTAAAAATTAATTATAAAAATATGGATAAATTTAAGGCCTACAAGGATTTTGAAAATTTTGATTGGACAAAACAAGAAATAAAAAGCAGAACTAGGGTTTTAAGAAATCAGAGAAAAGAAGAAAAAAGTTTTTTTGACCATCTCCGCTCCTTATTGTTTTAAAATTTTTTATCAATCCTAATTTGATTTATTATTATTTTTAGTGTTAAATTAATAATCAGTTAGTTAAAATTAGATTAATAAAATAATTAATTATATATGCAAAATAAAGCACAAAAAGAATCAAATTTGTTTCAAAAAGAACAAGAGATTTTAAAATTTTGGCAAGAAAATAAAATTTTTGAAAAATCTGTAGACAAAAAACATCCGCAGGGTGAATATAGTTTTTATGATGGACCGCCCTTTGCCACTGGTTTGCCTCATTATGGTCATATTGTAGCTTCTTTATTAAAGGATGTTTTTCCGCGCTATAAAACCATGCAGGGTTATCAAGTGACTAGAAAATGGGGTTGGGATTGCCATGGTTTGCCAATTGAAAGTTTGGTAGAAAAAGATTTAAATATTAAGGATAAAGCAGATATTGAAAATAAAATTGGCATAGATAAATTTAATCAGGCCTGTTGTCAAAAGGTTATGAAATACGCTGATGAATGGAAAAAATTTATTCCGATGATTGGACGCTGGGTAGATATGGAAAATGATTATAAGACCATGGATTTAGAATATATGGAAAGCGTTTGGTGGGTATTTAAACAATTATGGGACAAGGGTTTAATTTATGAGGGCTATAAGTCCATGCATATTTGTCCGCATTGCGAAACTACTTTATCCAATTTTGAAGTTAGTCAGGGCTATAAAGATATTGAAGATTGGTCAGTAATTACTAAATTTGAATTAGTTGACCAGCCAAATACCTATTTATTGGCCTGGACCACTACTCCTTGGACTTTGCCGGGAAATGTAGCTTTAGCTATTGGAGAAAATATTGATTATGTCAAAGTCATGGTTAGTAAGGAAAATTATATTTTAGCTAAAGCAAACTTAGAGAGCATTTTTAAAGATGTTAAATATGAAGTAATTGAGCCAATTAAAGTTTCGGATTTAATTAGAAAAAAATATAAGCCATTATTTGATTTTTCCAATCAGGATTTAGAGCACAAGGAGAATTTATATACTATTCAATCAGCGGACTTTGTAACTATTGAAGATGGAACTGGGATTGTCCATATTGCTCCAGCTTTTGGAGAAGATGACATGAATTTAGGTCAAGAAAAAAAATTACCCTTTATTCAACATGTTAGTTTTAGTGGTCATTTTACTGAAAGCATGACTAATTTTGAAGATTTTGCTGGATTAGAAGTTAAACCTAAAGAAGACACACAAAGGACAGACAAAAAAGTAATTGATTATTTAAAAAATAAAGATTTAGTATTTAAAGTAGAGGAGTATGAACATTCTTATCCACATTGTTGGAGGTGTGATGCTCCGCTTTTAAATTATGCCACTGGTTCTTGGTTTGTAAATGTCAGCAAGATTAAGGATAAGATTATCAAGAATAATAAAAAAATTAATTGGGTACCAAAGAATTTTAAAGAAGGTCGGATGGGAAAATGGTTGGAGGGTGCTCGGGATTGGTCTATTTCTCGGCAAAGGTATTGGGGTTCTGTTTTGCCTATTTGGAAATGTGCTTGTGGAGAAATTAAAGTTATGGGCTCTATTAGTGATTTACAACAATATAGTAATCAGCCAATAACCAAGTTAATTTTTATTAGACACGGTGAAAGCGAAAGGAATATTCAAAATATTAAATCAAGGACAATAGATAAATTTCCTTTGACGAAAAAGGGTCATGAAGAGGTTGAAAAAATAGCAAAAAAAATATCAGATAGTGTTGATATTATTATATCTTCTCCTATCTTAAGAACTAAGCAGACGGCTGAATTATTACAGAAAAAAATAGGTACTGATATTGTTTATGATGATTTAATTATGGAATATGATCATGGTAAGTGGGAGGACGTTTTGCCAGATGAATTATTGAAAGATCCAAGCTATCAAAAGTATGAGGAATTAAAATCTCCTGAAGAAAAATTTAAATTTAGATTAGGCGAAACAGGGGAAACAAGAGATGAGATAATAAAAAGAGTTGGAAAATTCATAAATAAAGTTTTTGAAAAATATAAAGGCAAAACAATTTTAATTGTTAGTCATGGTGGCATTTATGCAGCTATAGAAAAATTTATTTATGATACATCGTTAGAAGATTTTTTAAATAGCGAAGAGGTTGACCATAATAATATGCAAACATTGTGTCTTGGTCCAGATGGCAAGGCCATGGATCTTCACAAACACTATGTTGATAAAATAACATTTAAATGTCCAAAGTGTAAAAAAGAAATGAAAAGAATTCCAGATGTTTTTGATTGCTGGTTTGAATCAGGTTCAATGCCCTATGCTTCAATACATTATCCTTTTGAAAACAAAAAATGGTTTAAAAATAATTTCCCGGCGGATTTTATTGCTGAAGGCCAAGACCAGACCCGAGGCTGGTTTTATACTTTATTAGTTCTGGCTACGGCTTTATTTGATCAGCCGGCCTTCAAAAATGTGGTAGTAAATGGCATAGTTTTGGCGGAAGACGGTCAAAAAATGTCTAAACGTTTAAGAAATTATCCTGACCCCATAGAATTAATTCAAAAATATTCAGCTGATGTTTTGCGTTATTATTTATTAAGTTCTTCAGTAGTTAAAGCCGGAGATTTATGTTTTTCAGAAAAAGACGTGGCTACGGTTTATAGTCGTTATTTTTTAACCTTATTAAATGTTTTATCTTTTTATAAAATGTATGCCCAACCTAGTGATTCAGAATTTCAAGAATCAAAAAATATTTTAGACCAATGGATTTTAATTAAATTAAAATCCTTAACTGCGGAAATTACTTTTAATTTAGATAATTATGAATTAAAAAAATGTTTAGATTTGATTGGAGATTTTATTTTAGAATTATCTACTTGGTATTTACGGCGTTCACGAGACAGATTTAAAACTGAAGACAAACAAGCTGGTCTAACCCTTTATCATGTTTTATTTGAATTTAGTAAAATTATAGCTCCATTTTTACCTTTTATGGCTGAAGATATTTATCAAGAATTAAAAGGTTCTTCAGAATCAGTACATTTATCGGCTTGGCCAGAAATTAAAGATTTAAGCTCCACGGAAAAAGAATTATTAGTAAATATGCAAAAGATTCGGGAGATTGTAGAAAAAGTTCATAAGTTAAGAGCTGAAGCAGGAATTAAAGTTCGTCAGCCTCTAGCTTTAGTTCAATATCATTGGGGAGCTAAGGCCATAGATAAAAATTTAGAAAAAATTATCGCCGAAGAATTAAATGTTAAAGCAGTAGAATTTTCTAAAGAATTAAAAGACCAAGAAGTTTATTTAAATACGGATTTAAACCCAGAGTTAAAGGCCGAGGGAAATTTACGGGAATTAATTAGAAATATAAATGCTTTACGCAAAAAAGCTGGTTTAACTATTGGTGATAAAGTGGAAATTTATTTTCAAACTAAAGATCAGGAATTGATTAGTTTAATTCAAAATAAATTTGCTGAATTAGCGCAGGGGGTTTTAGCAATAGCTTTTAAAAATGAAGAATTAATTGATTCCTTAATAGAAAAAGAATTTGAGATTAATGAATATAAAATAAAAGTTTTTTTAAAAAAGGTTTAAGTTAGTATTAAGAACGTAAAGTAGCGGAGCTACTAAGAACGTAAATATTATTCACGTTCCTAACGTTCTTAAGGAGCAAGAATTAACCTAAACTCCCACAACCTACAACCTAATTTTTAATAATGGAATTTAATACTCAGGGTATAATATTGAAAGCTCAAGATACAAAAGAAGCCGATAGATTGTATTATATTTTTAGTTTAGAAAAGGGATTAATCAAGGCCTTTGCTAAGTCCGTTAAGCCACCAAAAAGTAAGTTAGCTGGTTTTCTTACTGTTTCTAATCAGGTTTTTCTAATGTTAGCCCAAACTAACTTGAACACTAAGATTGCTCAAGTTAGTGTTCTGAAAACCTATCCTAAAATTATAAGTTCTTATGCGGAATTTTTTATTTTTAACCAAATAGCAGAAATTTTATTAAATTTTTTAAGAGAAAATCAGGCCGAAGAATATTTATATAATAGCACTCAATTGTTTTTAGATGATTTAAATGGCGATTTAGATTTAGATAAAAAAAAGAATTTACAATTGGCTTATTTGGGTAATATTTTAAATTTAAGCGGTTTTAAGCCAGCAAGTATTAAGTTGAATCCAGTTTTAGTAAATTTTTTAAATACTGTATTTAAAAATGACTATTTAAAAAATCGGGATTTGATGATAAAATTAAAAATGTCAATTGAGGACTTTAAAAAATTAAAAAATTATTTGGGTAATTATTTTCAAAAGATTTTAGATAAACCCCTCACTTCTTTTAAACAATAATAATATACTATTGAAAGGCTTGTTAAAAGAAGTGAGGGGTAAAGAATTAAACAGCTTTAAAATGTCAATTAGAAAATAGTTTCTCGAAATTTGAAATTAGTTAACAATTTTTGATTATCTAATTTCGATTACGAATTTCGAGTTTCAAATAACTAATTTCTAATTATATTAGCATTACATATTAGTATTATGAAAAAAAATATTTTAGATTTATCAGATTCAAAATCAAAACCAAATTTAAGTTTGGGAGTTAAAATTAAAAAAATACAGAGTAGAGATAAAAATTCTATTAAAAAAAGAAGATCCTTGGGGGCAAGGCCAAAGATGCCCAAAAAGAAAAAGATCAAAAGTATTAGAGAAAGAATAAATCAAGCTAATTTTTCAGACAAAACAGATGTTAATGGTCTTTGGAATAAAAGAGAGGGCCATACTAATTTTGATAGAAAGCCCGTCAATAAAGGAAAGTTTATTAGTTTATTGATTATATTTTTGTTTATTTTAGTTGGAGCTACGATAGCTGGTTGGTATTTTTTTGGAAACAAAGAATTAAGTGGAGACGGAGTATCTGTTGAAATTAAGACCAATGACCAAGTTGTTTCTGGGGAGGGATTAGAGCTAAAAATTAAATATTTAAACAAAGAAAGAGTCAAAATAAAAAATTTAGAATTAAGATTAAATTATCCAGACGGTTTTCACTATATATCTTCAGAGCCCAAGGCCATGACCCTATCTTCTAATGTTTGGAAATTAGATGATTTAAAGTCAGATGAATCAGGAGAAATTGTTTTAAAAGTTCAAGTAATAGGGGCCCTGGGTGATGTTTTAAAATTAGCAGGGGCATTGTCTTATCAGCCAGCTAATTTTAACTCTGGCTTTGAATCAAATTTTGAAAAAGATATTATAATAGAAGGAGAACTTTTAGAATTAAGCATGGAGGCCCCGGAAGAAATTGGTAATGATAATCGGATTACTTATCATATTAATTATAAAAATATTTCAGATCAACCATTGGAAAATTTTAGATTAAGAATGGAATATCCAGAAACTTTCAGTATTATTGAAACAGAAGGAGAGGCCGAACTTTATGATGAAAATATTTGGTTATTAAATAAAATAGGAGTAGATGACCCTAAAAATTTAGACCTTAAGGGATTTTTTGATTTAGAGCGGGTTAGTTCCTCAACTATCAGCGCAATATTAGAAATAAAATCGTTAACCCCAGAAATACCCTTACTTAATGAAAAAAATCCCAATTGGTATGAATATAAGAGGGTAGAAAAAACTATTCAACTTTTAGACATAGCCGCTAATTTAAAAGTTTTAATTAATGGTGAATATCAAGATAGCGCTATCAATTGGGGCGATGAATTAAATTATGAAGTAGATTATAAAAATAACAGCGACAGGGCTTTAGAAAATGTATCTTTAGAGATGCGCTTAGATTCAGAATATATTAATTGGGAAACATTGAGTGATGATTTTAATGGTTTTTTAGATGAAGGTTCCCAAACTATTGTTTGGGATAAAAGAGTGATTCCTTCTTTAGCCAAATTAGAAGCCAACCAAGAAGGAAAAATTTATTTTAGGATTAGTGTTCGGGATTTAGTTGCAGAATTTTTAGACAAAGAAGAACATAAAATTGAATCAGAAGTTAAATTGCGCGCCGAGAATTTAATTGCTGATCCAGAAGAAGAAGTTATTAATTCCAATTTAGTTATAAATAGAATAAATAGTGCCATTGAATTTGAAACCATTGCTAGATATTATGACGACTTTGGTCAAGAAGTTGGTTCTGGTCCATTGCCCCCAGTAGTGGGCGAGACCACTAGTTATCAAATTGTTTGGAATATTAAGTCCTTAATTAATGATTTAAATAATATTTTAATTAAAACTACTTTGCCTCCAGGAATTGAATGGGGACAAGGAATTACCGCTGATGAGCAAAATTTAATTTTTAATACTGATACTCGGCAAGTTGTTTGGCAGATTGATAATTTAATGGCTAACCAAGAAAGCGTGGCTAAGTTTAATATTTTAGTTACTCCCGAAGAAGGTCAAGTAGATCAAATTTTGACCTTAACCAATACAACTATGTTTTTGGCTCATGATGATTATTCTAAGGGCAAAATTAATTTAAATAGTAATTATTTAACTACAGAATTAAAGGGTGATCAAAAAGCCACTGGCAATGGTAAAGTAATTGATTTGGGTTTAGAATAGAAATATAAAATAAAAAATCCTCTCAATTTGGAAGAGAGGATTATTTTTTGAAAAAGTTTTGGCAATACTTTATCAGAGAGAAAATTCTGATAAAAAATATAATAACTGCCAGACAAAAGAGAATCAGATAAGTAATTTGATTTTGAATTTTGAGATTAAATATAAAACCAGTTAACATTAAGAAAAAACAGAACATAGAAATTTTTCCCAGCTTGGTGACTTGGAATTTTCCAGTAAGTTTTTTAAGAACCAAATAGAAACTTCCACCAAGTAGAAAAAATTCCATGAGTAAATAAATTCCGAAAATAATTTTATAATAAAAATTTCCGGTTTCAAAATAAAGAAATAATAAGACTATTATTACTCCTAATTTATCAACTATTGGATCAAGGAATTTTCCAAGCTCGGAAAATTGTTTTAAAAGATGGGCCAAAAATCCGTCTAATAAATCAAGAAAACCAGTGAAGAGAAAGAGAAATCCCGCTTTAAACCAGCATTGATTTAAAAGAAGAAAACATAAAACGGGTAGGAGTAGTAAGTGGATTAGAGTTACAAGATTAGGAATAGTGAAAATATCTCTTTTTTTCATTTTAATCCTCCATATTTTTTAATTTATGTTTAAGTTAAGCAAAAAATCTAGCAAGAGTCAAGCCCGCTTAGGAGTTTTAAAAACCAAGTCCGGAAATATTAAGACCCCATTTTTTATGCCGATCGCCACTCGGGGGGTAGTTAAGGCCCTGAGCTTTTCTGATATAGAAAAACTAAAACCACAGATTTTATTAGGCAATACCTATCATTTATATTTAAAACCAGGGCTGCCAATAATTAAAAAGTTTGGCTCCTTGGCTAAATTTAGTAATTATGATTTTCCTTTTTTAACGGACTCGGGTGGTTTTCAAGTTTTTTCTCTTTCTAAAATACGTCGGCTATTAAATAGAGGAGTTGAATTTCAATCAACTTATGACGGCTCTAAACATTTATTTACTCCGGAAAAAGTAATGAAAATTCAAGCGGTTTTAGATGCCGATATTCAAATGGTTTTAGATGTTTGTTTAAATTCTAAATCTAGTATTAAAAAATTAGAACAGGCCTTAAAATTGACTACTTATTGGGCTGAAAAATCTAAGCAAGCAAAAAAGAAATTAGATTTGCAAAATAAAAATTTGTTATTTGCCATAATCCAAGGTGGTTTAAATAAGAAATTAAGATTAAGAAGTTTAGAGGAGATTGTAAAGATTGGTTTTGATGGTTATGCCATTGGGGGTTTGGCAGTTGGAGAAAGTAATTTAGAAATGTATAAGGTTTTAGATTATTTAACTCCCCAAATGCCAGCCAATAAACCCCGCTATTTAATGGGGGTTGGATATCCAGAAAATATTATTCAAGCCGTAAGAAGAGGAGTAGATATGTTTGATTGTGTAATTCCAACCAGAGAAGCCCGCCATGGCCGTTTATATTTATTTCAAAAAGATACTTTACAGAAAAATTTTTATCAGACCATTAATATTAATAATGCTAAATTTTCTTCAGACACCAGTCCTATTAATAAAAATTCCAAATTATTAGAATTAAAAAAATATTCTAAGGCCTATTTACATCACTTATTTAAAATTCAAGACGCTTTAGCTTTAAGATTAGCCACTTTAAATAATATTGAATTTTATTTAGAGTTAATGCGCAGAATTAGAAAGGAAATAAAGTTAGGCATTTTTTAGCTTAAATTAAGGCTCCCCATCAAACACTGTGGTACTTAAGACAATAAAATATAATTATTACAGTAGTTTTTTTTATAGTATTTGTATTTTAGGCGCCCTTACAACAATTTAGATACAATTCGAATAAAGACAAATAGAATTTCTACGAGGAATGAGAATGACGAGTATTGAAATTCATTTGGCTTAATGATGAATTGTCTCCCGTTTCTATATATTTTTTAAGATTGTGTACTGTTCTTATGCTTTTTTAGCACCACCCCTTTTCTTCCCCTCCTCAGTCTCGCCCCGTATAAAGCGAAGCTTTTGTACGGGGTGAAGGAGGGGAGGCAGGGGAGGTGATGTTTATACTTAATTAAAACAAAATTAAAATAACTATATTTTTGCTATTAACAAAATAATATATTATTAAAATAAGTTAAGCTAAGTTTAGGATTTGTATTTATTCATTCTTCAACAAATAATACTTATTTCATTAGATAAAAAACCATAAAGACGGAAAGTGCTATTTTATAGCTTAGATAATAATAAGAGTATACTTATACACCGCGGGTTACATCGTAGAGCCTTAAATTATTGACAGCACCGAGTATTTGTTTTAGAATGGAGATAATCTTTTTTAATAAATTAATAAATAGAAATATAAATTATATGACGGACTTAGTTTTAAAAGCTGAAAAAAGAGAAGAACTAAAAGGAGCTAATCCTAAAAAAATACTAGCAGCGGGTTATTTACCGGCTATTATTTATGGTTCAGGAATTAAAACTTTACACATTAAACTTAATCATCAAAGTTTTTTAAAGGTTTTTGATATTACTGGAGAAAGTCAGGTTATTAGTATTGAATTAGATGGGAAAAATATTCAGGTTTTAACTCATCAGATTCAAAGAGACCCAGTTACCGATAGGATAATTCATGTTGATTTTTATCAATTTAAAAAAGACCATAAATTTCAGGTGGAAATGCCTATTAAATTTATTGGAGAATCCGTTGCCGTTAAAGAAGGTGGTGGAATTTTAGTTACTGCTTTAGACAGCATTACTATAGAATGTTTATATACGGATTTAATATCAGAAATTGAAGTAGACCTTTCTGTTTTAAAAGAAATAAATGATTCTATTCATGTGGCTGATATTCATTTGGGAGAAAATATTAGAATCGTAACACCACCAGAGCAAGCCATAGCAATTGTGAAAGCAGTTAAAATAGAAAAAGAAGTTGAAGAAGAAGAAACGACTGAAGCCGAAGAAGGTGTTGAGGGTGAAGAAGGTCTTGAAGGTGAAGAAAGCGAAGAAGCTGGAGTGGAAAAGCCCCAGGATTCTCAACCAGCAACAGCAAAAAAGAAAGAAGACAATTAATACATCTTTTAAATAATTCAAAAACAAAAATAAATATTTATGCCCAATGAAAAAAGCATAAAATCTCTTGTATCAATAATATTTATAATTATAATTTTAATTTGTGGAATTATAATTTTTGGAGTTTATATGAACGAGAAGTGGAGGTCTAAGCGCGATGTTAGGAGAAGGGTAGATATTCAGACCGCAATGAAGGCAGTTAATTTTTATTTATTAGATAAAAATAAATTGCCCCAGAATGAAACCAACAATGAATGGGACTCTAGTTATGATCCAGAAAATAAAAATCAAACACTTTTTAAAAGTTTAAGAGAAGAAGAGTTATTATCGCATATTTTTGATCCTAAAAATGATTTAGAACATAATTATCGTTATCATCGTTTTGAAGCCGGAGAATATGGATGTTTAAGGCCCTTTGCTATATTTCAAGTGACAAATTTTGAAACATTAGTGAATGATAATGGAGAAGGAGTTTGTCCTGAAAGAAATTTTGTAGCCGAAGCACCTAATGGTTATACCATTCAATGGTTTGAATAATACTAATGATACCTGCCTACCGGCAGGCAGGCGAATTAAATGATGCCAATATACCAATGAAAGAAACTGGGTTTGATTTGATTTAAGTGAAATAATATTTTGTTTATCCCCCGGAGGGGGGATTTTTTTGTTTTACTTTTTTTTAATTCCGAGATTATTTTATTTTTTTTATTAATCCATTTTAATATTCCATTTTTTGCTTTAATACTTTTTATTGTTTTTACTGTATTTTTAAAATTAGTAATTTTATTTTTTTGTTCTAGATTTGTTTGATAATACTCGTTTAAATATTTTGGTAATACTATTTCAAAAAACTTTTTTAACAAATCCCCATTTTACTATTTTATTTTTAATAAGATAAATTGTGTTAAAAATGTCGCGATTAGCATTGAAAAATGTCGCGATAAAACCCTTATTTTTAGCGTTTTTATAAATAAATATGTTAAAAATGTCGCGATTAGCATTGAAAAATGTCGCGATTAATGATATGCTTTAAATATGAATAAAAAACAAGAAAGACAAATTAAAATAATTTCTTTTATGGAGAAAGAAACAGAGGTATCAGTATCTGATATTTTGTCTTTTTTAAGTACTGATGTTGATAAAAAAACTTTACAAAGAGATTTAAAGGGGTTGGAAGAAAAATTTTTAATCTCTAGAAAAGGACTGGGAAAAAATACAGTTTACTTTTTGCCTAAATCTTATGGGGTTTTAAAAGAAATTGATGTTGAAAAATATTTTTCTGTTCCATATCTTGAAAGAGAAATAAAAGAAAATTTTAATTTTGATATTTTTAGGATTTTAGAGGGTAATATTTTTACAGAAGAAGAAAAAAAGAATTTAGAAGATTTACATAATAAATTTATAAAGAATTTTTCAAAATACAATAGTCAAACCCTTGTTAATAAAGAATTTGAAAGAATTATGATTGAATTTTCTTGGAAGTCTTCTGAAATAGAAGGGAATACTTATTCTCTTTTAAGTACAGAAGCTTTAATAAAAGATAATATAAAAGAAAAAGGTAAAACTAAAGAGGAGACCCAGATGATTCTTAATCATAAAGATGCTTTCAATGAGGCTATTCAGAATAAACAAAGATTTTTAGAATTAGACTATTCTGATATTGAGTATATTCATAGAGTTTTAACAAAAGATCTTGAAATTTCAAAAAATATTAGAAATGGAACTTTTGGTATTGTGGGTACAAAATATAAACCATTAGAAAATAGTTTTCAGATTAAAGAAGTTTTACAAGAAATGACCAATTTAATAAATAAAAAGAATTCTTTTTTTGAAAAGGCATTCTTATCTCTAATTTTAATTTCATATATTCAAGCTTTTGAAGATGGAAATAAGCGAACAGCAAGAATGATATCTAATGCTATATTTTTAGCACACAATTCTACACCACTTTCTTACAGAATAGTTGATGTAAAAGAGTATAAAAAAGCAAGTTTATTATTTTATGAGATAAATAACATTTCTTATTTTAAACAGATATTTATTGAACAATTTGAAGATTTTGTAAATAATTATTTTAATTAAATATTGGGATATCAATTTTTTGTTTAAGAAAATAACTTCGAAGAGTAGAGGCTATGGGAAGCCAAAAAAAAACATCTATTTTTAGGTGTTTTTTTGATGACCCCCAATCGTTCATCGAACTTTTTGTATATTTTTGCTATAATTTAATTATGAACATATTTTATATAATAAAAGTGATTTATGGAGAATAAAAATATATGTTATATTATCATTTTTTAAAATCTAAAAATGCAATAGATGATTTTAGAAAGAAAAGAATAAAGGTAAGCACTCTAGATTCTCTTAACGACCCCTTTGAGCTTAAACCATATTTAAGATTTAAGGAAAGAGGATCCTATAATAATGTTCGCAAAGAAATAAATAAAAAATGGGGTCTTTTGTGTTTCTCTGAGAATTGGAGAGAATCCCTTGTCTGGGGACACTATGCAGATAAACACAAAGGAATAGCACTAGGATTTGAAATTCATAAAAATATAGAAAAAGTAGAGTATGTATTGACAAGAGAGAAGTTAGAATTAACAAGTAACGCAGAAGAAAATGAAAAGTTATTTCTAAATAAATTAGCTTTTAAAAAATACAAAAAATGGGAATATGAAGAAGAACATAGAATGTGGGTAAAATTAGAAGATTGTGAAAAAGTTGAAAATCTTAAGGGTCATGAGGATAAAGTATCTTATTTTATTGGGTTTAATGATAATTTAAAAATAAAAAAGATAATTTTAGGCTGCAGATTTAATTACGAAAAGGAGAAAGAGGAAATAGAAAAACTAGCAAAAATAAGTGATATACCAATAATTCCAACGAGAGAAGAATGGGGCTGGTATAGAATAAATGAAGATGGCACAAAGAAAAAATGGTTTTTGAATAAAAAAACCAAATAAAATTTATTTATGCAAATAACAGACGAACAAGTAAAAAGATTTCAGTTTCTTTGGAAAAGAGATTTTAATGAAGAAATTGATAAAAAGACAGCTCGTGAAGAACTTTTACATTTTGTTAACTTAATTGGATTAGTTTATAAAGCAATTAAAAAAAGTGATTTAAAGAAATAAATAATTTTTAATAAAATGAGATTTGAAAATTTTTTTATTAAAATATTACTTATTATTATATTGAGTTTTATCTTAATTTTCTCTTTTTTTCTTTTTTACAATATTTTTAATCCTTCTTCTGGGTTTTTGAAAGACGGAATTTTAGCTTTTTCTGGTGCATTTTTTGCCTTCCTTTTTATTAGATTAGCAGACGGTTTTAATAAGCTATATGAGAGACACGTTAAACACTATAATGCACTTGTTAAACTAGAACAAATCATAAATAAATATTTTACAATAATAAAAATAGACCTAATGACGCTTGATGATTTTGAAGTAAATCTAAAAAGAACCATTCAAGATGGTAAAATGTCTATTAATCCTGGACTTTTAAAAATTTTTCCAGTCTACGATGAGATACTTCTTGAATTATTTGGACAAGATATACTTCAAAAATTACTCAATTATAATATTGATTTATTTAATATAAATGGAGATTTTGAAACAACAAACAGATATTACAAAGGTATTGTTGAACATTGTCTAAATGAGAAAGATATAGATACATACACATATAATTTAAACAACATTGTTAAACGCTCCAAAAAACTAAAGAAGTTTTTATTGTCCTTAGAGGAAAAATCAATTACCCTTCTGTCGGAAATACGAATATTAATGAAGAGAAAACCAGTTTACACAAAAATAATGTTTAAATTATTACCAATGAAAAAATTTCGACATTATGATAGAGAAGTTGAAAAAGAAAAGAAAGAAGTTAAGCAAGAAATTGAGGAAAGTATAAAAAAAAGTGAACAAGAAATTGAAAAGTATTAAACTAGAAAAAGTTTATATATCTGATAAACAATAGATTTTAATAAATCTAAAATCATATGAAAAAATTTAAAATCAATTCTTATCAATTAACCAAAACCAAAAAATGGGCACCTTGTGGAACTTTATTTGATGTTGTTGATGGTGGTAGAATGAAGATCCAAGAAGCTGACATATTCCCTCCAGAATATCGGTTTGATACAAGAGAAGAAGCAGATAAATTTTTTAAAGAGCATTTTCAAAAAGAGGGGTATATTGAAGACATTGATAAATGATATTCCACAAAACAACTTTGAAGAGCAGAAGCTAAGGCAACCCATCAAAAAATCAGTGTTTAAATATTTTTTATTTTATTTCTCCGAAAGGGGATTTTTTTGTTTTTTCAAATCTACAGCCATTTTCTCATTGCATTTTAACTAATTCAGTGGTAAATTATAAATATAAATGATATCGCCTAACCCTTATAGTTTTCTATGAGATATGGTGAAAAATCCACACGAGTGTAGAGACGGCTTTCCGTCTGGTACTACTCGTGTGGTCAATACCCGAAAGGGTGTTGGATGCCCTAAAAAGCATCGCCAGCGGGGGCCGTTTTTGTTTATTTTGATTTATTTTGAAAAATCAAATTAATTTTTAAATTAAAATTGTCTTTACTACCTAAAAATATAGGTATATGCTTTAAATATAATAATTAAATAATAAAAATTATATGTATAAGAAAATTATAGCGATTTCATTGATTATTTCAATGAATTTAATCTTTGTTCCTATTGATTTGATTCAAAATGCAGAAGCTAACACTGAACTTAATTTAGAATCAACTTATGAATTACAAAAACGAGCTGTTTCTGAAAATGATTTGAACGAATCAAAGAAACATCTCACAGAAGCTCAAAAAAAACTTAGCACAGACCTTTTAAAATTAGTAGATAATAGTTTTTTATTGCCAAATGAATCAAGATATCAATTAGAGACCAAAATGACAGAACAAAAGCAGTTTATTGCAAAGGAAGATACAATAACCAAAATTAATCGAGAGTTATTTAATCAAGAGCACGATGATTTAGTTTATGTTTATATTTATTTAAAACCAAATACTTTAGTAGATACGATGAATCCTTTTGTGTGGCAAATAATAAATAAAGACGATTCATATCATTTAGTTGTAGCTTTGGTTGAGGTAAAAAAATTAGAAACCATAGCTTCCCTTGAACAAGTTAGAATTATACGAACAGTTACACCTCCAATTGTTAAAAGTGGATCGGTGGTAACTGAAGGAGATGTAATTCATCAAACAGATGAGGTTCGCAATTTATATTCTCAAAGCGGTAATGGAATTAAAGTAGGGGTTATTTCAGATGGAGTAGATCATCTTTCAGATTCACAAAGCACTGACGATTTACCTCCTAATGTTAATGTATTAAGCAATACCGTTGGCGGAGATGAGGGTACTGCAATGCTTGAGATAATTCATGATATGGTACCCGATGCTAGCCTTTATTTTCATGATTGTGGAAGTAATGTTTCAGCATTTAATTCAGCAATTGATGATTTAGTTTCTGCTGGAGTAGATGTTATTGTTGATGACATAGGTTGGATTATAGAACCGTTTTTTGAAGATGGAACAATCGCCTCACACATTACCTCTGTTTTAGCAAGCCAAAATATTGTTTATGTCTCATCTGCTGGTAATGGTGCCAAAAAACATTATCAAGGTGATTATTATGATGATGGATATGATTTTCACGATTTTAGTAGAGATCCTAGTTCTAATGATTATCTCTATTTGAATATTCCTAATAATGGTAATGTGAGGATAGTATTACAGTGGAATGAGAGTTTTGGTGCCTCGTCTAATGATTATGATCTTTATTTATTTAATGTGGATGGGTATGGTGTATTAGATCTCTGTTTGTATACACAAAACGGTGATGATGACCCATTAGAATATATTAACTATACAAACACAACGGGAAGTAGTATTATTGCTGAAATTGATGTTAAAAATTATCTTGGTTTGGCCGAAACAAAGACATTGGAAGTGTTTATTTATTCTAGTGGTGGCGTGTATCATTACTCTAATAATATAGTGGCTATGGATTCTATTTTTGGTCACCCTGCAGTGCCAGGCGTAATTGCTGTAGGAGCAATAGATGCTAGTGATTCTGGTAATGATGATATTGAAGATTTTTCATCACAGGGTCCAGTAACAATTATTGGAGAAGAGCAAAGGGCAAAGCCAGATGTATGTGGTATTGATGGAGTAACCGTAACTGGTGCAGGTGGATTTTCAAATCCTTTTTATGGCACAAGTGCTGCTGCACCACATATCGCTGCTATTGCAGCTCAATTATGGGGAAGATTTCCGACTGCTACTGCTGATGAAATTAGAGATCAAATATTAGATAATTCAGTTGATTTAGGAACTACTGGTTTTGATTATATCTATGGTTATGGTCGAGCTGATGCTTTAGCTTCCTTTTTAAATTTGTTGGTAGCACCAGTTTTGGCTGAAGTTACTCCTGTACCAACTCCAGCCAATGATACTACTCCAGATTATACTTTTAGTTCAACTGAAGCTGGAACTATTTCTTATGGCGGTAGTTGTACAAGTACAGCTACTACTGCTACAGCCGATAATAATACTATCACCCTTGATACACTTTCAGAAGGAACTTATAGTGATTGTACTATTACAGTAACTGATACTGATAGTAATGCCAGTAATGTTTTATCAGTTACGAGTTTTACAATTGATACTACTGCACCAACATCTAGCATCACTTATTCAATTGACCATGCAGTTAAAGATACTGATATACCAACAATAACAGCTACTTTTAATGAGGATGTAGCAGTGAGTCCTGTAATGAAAATTGGTATTACCTATACAGGTGAAATTAGTGCACTTGTGGCAACTGAAATGACAAGAACTGATGCTACTCATTATTATTATGATTTAAACGTTCCAGCTGGAAATGGAACCGGAACAATTATTTTAAGTACGGGTACTGATTTAGCTGGAAATGTCATTACTTCTATTCCAACAAGTGGGGCAACTTTTACAGTAGATAATACTGCTCCAGTTAATCAAGATACAGTTTTTGATACCAGTACCTCTAAACAAGGTGGAGCAACTGTTGATATTGTAAGTTCAGGAGATGCAGATAATAATGTCTGGTTTGCTCCATTAGGAACAACTTCATTTACTGCTGGAGCTACAATGACAATAGCTGGAGGAACAGCAACTACAATTTCTGCTCCAGCAGATGAAGGAAGCTATCGATTATTTGTAATTGATATAGCTGGTAATTATTCAAGTCCATCTACAGCTATATTAACAGTAGATGATACAGCATCAACTATAGCTGAAGTTATTCCTGTGCCGACTCCAACTAATGATACTACTCCAGATTATACTTTTAGTTCAACTGAAGCTGGAACCATTGCTTATGGTGGTAGTTGTACAAGCGATACCACAGAAGCCACAGCTGGCAGTAATACTATTACTTTTAGTACGCTGGCAGAAGGAACTTATAGTGATTGTACTATTACAGTAACTGATGCTACTAATAATGCCAGTAATGTTTTATCAGTTACTAGTTTTACAATTGATACCACTGTACCGACAGTAGGTATTGTTTTTACTGATACATCTCTTATTGTCGCTGAAACTTCTTTGGTTACATTTACATTCGACGAAGCAATAACGGGATTTACTAATGACGATTTAACAATTGCGAATGGTACATTAACTGATGTAGCCACTACCACAGCCGAAAATGATATTTGGGCAGCCACTTTTACTCCAACAGATGATTTAGAAGATGCAGAAAATATAATTACTATTGATCAAACGGGTATTACAGATATAGCAGGTAATGCTGGAGAAGGCACAACAGATTCAAATAATTATGCAATTGACACCAAAGAGCCGACTGTAGAAGTAGCAATGGATTCTTATGCATTCAAGGTTGGAGAAACTACAACTGTAACTTTTACTTTTTCAGAAGCTCCAACAGATTTTACTGCTGACGATGTAACAATTGGTACCGGAACTATTGAGACTATAACAAATGTTGATTTAGTTTATTCGGCAACATATACTCCAACAGATAATATGGAAGAGGCAACAAATGTTATTAGTGTTGGGATAGTTTGGACTGATACAGCTGGAAATGCTCCCGAAGTTATATCTAGTTCTCCAAATTACACGGTTGATACCAAGGAACCAACAGCTGGTATCACTTATTCAATTGACCATGCAGTTAAGAATGCTGATACACTAACAATAACAGCTACTTTTAATGAGGTAATGAAAGATGATCCAATACCTCAAATTGCCATAGCTTATGATGGTGATATTTCCAATCTTACAGCAACTGAAATGACTCAATCTGATACCACTCATTATTATTATGATTTAGATGTTCCAGCTGGAAATGGAACCGGAACAATTACTTTAAGTACGGGTACTGATTTAGCTGGAAATGTCATTACTTCTATTCCAACAAGTGGGGCAACTTTTACAGTAGATAATACTGCTCCAGTTAATCAAGATACAGTTTTTGATACCAGTACTTCTAAACAAGGTGGAACAAGTGTTGATATTGTAAGTTCAGGAGATGCAGATAATAATGTCTGGTTTGCTCCCTTAGGAACAACTTCATTTACTGCTGGAGCTACAATGACAACGGCTGGAGGAACAGCAACTACAATTTCTGCTCCAGCAGATGAAGGAAGTTATCGATTATTTGTAATTGATATAGCAGGCAATTATTCAAGTCCATCTACAGCGATATTAACAGTAGATGACACAGGTTCAACTATAGCGGAAGTTACTCCTGTACCAACTCCAGCTAATGATACCACTCCTAGTTATACATTTAGTTCAACTGAAGCTGGAACCATTTCTTATGGAGGTAGCTGTACAAGCGCTACTACAGAAGCCACAGCTGATGATAACACTATTACTTTTAGTACACTTGCAGAAGGAACTTATAGTGATTGTACTATTACAGTAACTGATGCCACTAGTAATGCCAGCAATGTTTTATCAGTTACTAGTTTTACAATTGATACTACTATACCAATAGCTTATCTTACTGGACCAGTTGAGGGTGATAGAACAGAATTAGTAATAAGATTTAATGATGCGCTACATGCAGACACATTAGCAATATCTGATAGAGCACTTTTATTAGATTCAATTTCAAATGATGCGACTGGAACTTCCACTCCTATATCAGTTGCTTCAGAAGTAAATTCAGTAATTTGGGATAATAGTGATACAGATGCGCCAATAGCAACTATTTCAATTTCATCTACAACTTTTATAGAAGATAAAACAATAAGGATAAATTTTGTTGAAACTGCGGTTAAAGATTTAGCAGGAAATGCAATATTAAATGCAACTAATGTAGATGTAGTAGTTTTAGCTTCAACACAAATTGCCGCTACTCCAACGGTTACAGTAAATACTACTCAAACAGAAGTAGTTATAACTTCTCCTCATGATACATCTATTACCGTTCCAAGCACTGTTACAAATGCAACTATTGATATTAATTCTTTAACAACCGACAATGGAGATAATATAACGGCAACATTGCCTGAAATAGCATTAAGCGTAACAACAGATACATTTGCAACGCCGATTGAAGTAGCTATTCCTACAGATACAATTATTACCGGTCCGACTGGGTGGAATAGCATTATCAATGTACCTACAATAGAAAGTAATAGTTCAGTAACCGCTACTCCTGATTCTGGATATACTGCGAGCGTTTCATCAGTAATTGAAATTGGTTATAGTGATACTGAATTGACATTTAATAAAGCTGTCCGTCTTTTAATTCCAGGTGCAGCAGGTAAATATGTAGGATATTCTAGAAATGAAGTTTTCACAAAAATTACTACGGCCTGTAGCGCGGATACTCAGATAGCTGGGGATTCACTTGCTGCTGGTGGTAATTGTAAAATAAATGTTGGTTCTGATTTAGTAATATGGACAAAACACTTTACTAACTTTGCTACTTATACTCAAACAGTTATACAAGGCGGCGGAGGAGGAGGCGGCGGAGGAGGAGGCGCAGCTTCTGGTCCCACTTCAGTTAGTAGTTTTAACCTTCCTTTAAGCGTTTTAACCACTCAAACCGGAACTTTAAATCAAAGTTTTAGCGATAGTTCTTCAGTAACAGTAGAAATACCAGAGGGTTCAGTTAGTCAAACTACTACTTTTTCCGCTGCTCAAGGTGGTTTAACCGGTGGTTTAACTCCCACCAATACTATGGGTGCTATTTTAATAGGTAATGCGGTTTTTAATGTTAATGCTGTAAATAATAGTGGTCAATCAGTAACTAGTTTTAGCAGTGATCTAACTATTACTTTAACAGTGCCGGATTTAGCAGAAGTTTCAGATTTAGGAGTTTATTATTATAATCGAGCTTTAGATAAGTGGGAATTGATTGTGGGAGCGGAATTTGACTTTACTAATAAAAAGGTTTCTTTTACGGCGAATCATTTAACTAGATTTGCTGTTTTTCAAATTGCTGGCGTTCCAGGAACAGTAGATACTGAAGAGGGCTTAATTATAGAAGATTCTTTTTGGACTTTAGGCAGATGGGTTAAAAAAGAAAGTATTACAGCTGTTTATTTTTTAGATAGTAGTGATATTATGCACACTTATCCAAATCAATCTATTTGGGAATCTTATTTTGGTGATGATTTCTCATTTGTAGAAACAATATCTGAAGAAGAATTAAATACTTATACTTTAGGAGTAAATGTTCCTTATAGTTCAGGTTCTTTATTCAAAATGCAGGCCTTTCCTAAAGTTTATATGGTAGGAGAAAATGGTTTAATTCAATGGATTACTTCAGAAGAAAAAGCCGTAGAATTATATGGTGATAACTGGGCTTCTCTAGTTCATGATTTATCAACAGCATTTTTCATGGATTATACCGTAGGTACACCGATAGAATGATATAAATTTATTTTAAAAAAAGTCCTGTTAGATTTAACTTAATAGGACTTTTTTGTTTTTTAGTGATTTACCCTGAAGAAGATGAGATACATAGGTAACACTCTAAATTTACCAAAATCATTAATTTTGGTAATCTAAAGAGTTAATTATTAACCTATGTATTTATATGAATCAAGATACAGTTTGGAATAAGTGGCCA
>Ga0265594_1000189_pt1 | contig 49226 bp, 40 predicted proteins | sample saktaG_11_FD_190147 | JGI IMG/M metagenome (GOLD analysis project Ga0265594, IMG submission 190147) | Saline water microbial communities from Sakinaw Lake, British Columbia, Canada - sak_2011_5_24_80m | ecosystem: Environmental > Aquatic > Non-marine Saline and Alkaline > Saline ...
CCGGTTCCCGTCCCAGTTCCATCCAGAGGCTCTCGGTGCGGTACAGGCCGATCCCCTCGGATCCCCGGCTTCCCAATTGGGACAGGTTGGAGGTATGGTCGGCGTTGGCCAGCACGGCCACCACGTGTCCATCAGGGGTCTCCGCCCGAACGTTGCGGGAGCGCCTCCAGTCCACCGCGGCTTTCCGGTGTGCCTCCGCGGCGCGCTTAAAAGCAGACTGCTCCTGCGGCGTCGGGCGCACGATGACCGTTCCGTTGTAACCGTCCAGCAACACCGTATCGCCGGAGCGGACATCGCCCGAGACATGCTTGACGCCGACGACTGCGGGGATGCCGAGGGCGCGCGCGATAATCGCGGTGTGGGAGGTGGCGCTCCCGCGGTCGGTGATCAGCCCCAGGACCCCGTCCCGCGGCAGCCCGACGGTTTGAGACGGCGTGAGATCGTCGGCGATGATCATGTGCGGCTGGTCGAACGTCGCGGGGATCGTTTCCGAGACGCCCATCAGGTTGCGCAGGATGCGCCGGCCGATATCCAGAACATCGATGCTCCGCTCGCGCAGGTAGGCATCGCGCATGGTGGCGAATTGGGCGCTGAATTCCTCGGTCACCTGGTGCACGGCCGCTTCGGCGCATGCCGTGCGCTCCCGGATCAGTCGCTCCACGCGCGTCTTGAGGAAGCCGTCGTCGACCACCATCAAATGGGCGTCAAACAAGCTGGCCTCGCCCGGGCCGATCCGGCGGGAGACCTCGTTCATCAGATCGAGAATTTGCTGACGTGTGGCGTGGACCGCCGCGTGGAAGCGGGCGATTTCCGAATCGATCCCGTCTGGCGCGACGGTGCGGTTCGGGATTTCGTCCAACCGGGCATGCACCACCCACGCGGGGCCGATGGCGCGACCGGCCACGGCCGGGATCCCTTCGAAGCGGGAACCGTCTCGCGGCGGCGCGGGAATGGTGTCGTTACTGTTCATCGGGAATGTCAAATTTACGCGCCACCAAGGCCGACAACTCGTCGAGCACCTCCCGGGCCTGGGGACCGGTAGCCGATACCCGTAACGCCGTCCCGCAGGTCGCTTCCAGCGTCATGAGGGCCATGATGCTCCGGCCCGAGACCACGTTGCCGTCTTTCTCCACCTGAACGTCGGCGTTGAAGCGGGATGCCACCTTGGCAAACAAGCCGGCAGGTCGCACATGCATCCCGTATTTATTCAGCAAAACCATCTCGCGCGTTTCGCTGGATCCACTACTTGTTTGTGCCACGATTTATTCCCCACTCCCTGCGTGATGACGCTTGATTTGTTCGTCGAGGTCCCGATGTGCCACACGCCCCGATTGCTTTAATTTATACTCCATTGCGGCAGTTTCCGCAATATTTACCAGATCCCGGCCGGGAGCCACGGGGATGACCAACTGTGGCACTCGCACGCCGAGGATGTCGCGGGTGCGGGTGTGATCGCCGCAGCGGTCGAGATCGTGCTCGCCTTCGGTTTGCGGCCGGAGGGTGATCACCAGATCAAGCGCCTTCTCCCCTCGGACGGAGCCCACCCCAAAAAGAGCCGGAATGTAAATGATGCCGATGCCGCGGATCTCCATGTAGTGCCGGGTCACGGCCACCGCCGCACCGTGGAGGACACCGTCTGCGTCGCGGCGGAATTCGGTGAGATCGTCGGCAACAAGGGCATGACCGCGCTTGATCAACCCCAGTGCCGTCTCGCTCTTGCCGATCCCCGCAGGACCTTCGATCAGGACGCCCAGTCCAGCGACCTCGAGCATCGTGCCGTGCACCTTGCGGCGCGGCGCGCTCAGGTATTCGAGCAGCAGGGTCGCCTGGGTGGTGAAGCGGATCGTCGGCATAGCGGTCTGGAATACCGGCACATGCTGTGCGTCGGCAAGCCGTGCGGTCTCGGCGAAGGTGGGCAGCCCGCTGGAAAAAACCACGCAGGGGATAGTGGCTTGGAACAGGCGCTGCAGCGCGGCGATCCGCTGGGGTTCGGGACGGGCCTCCAGAAAGGCGTATTCCGCACGGCCGATCAACTGGATGCGTTTGGACGCAAAAAAATCGTAAAATCCGGAAAGCGCGAGCCCGCATCGGTACAATACCGGTTCTTCGATCACGCGCGCCAAACCGCCCCCGTCGCCGGCGACCAGACTCAATCCGAGCCGTTCGCGGCCGCGTTCAAAGAACGTGCCGACCGACACGGCACCGGCGCTGCTATCGGGGGCGCCCGGAGAAGCCGGCATCGCAGCCGGTGTTGCGGTCGTCGGGGTGGCCTCATCGGCATCCGGGCATAACCCATCGGGGGCGCTTCCCCGAGGCGCCTCCAGACGGCTGGAACGGCCGTCTTCCATCTTAGCAGATGCCGGGTGTTCAGCCTTAGCCGGGGTTCGGCTCACGGATCGTGCTCCGTTCGTGATGGGAGTCGGCGACCTTGTCGTAATGCTTGCGCAACTGGCGCCACACTTTACTGTAGGCGCCGTCGGCGGCGGATATGAGGTTTTCATCGGCCGCCTTGCCGCTCATCTGGGGCACCTGCTTGTGTTGCACGATGTATTCGACCTCATACGCTTTGTGCTGCTTGTCCAGAATCACGTGGACAAACTCGATCTTGGGAAATTCATCGACCAGGGCCTCCGCTTTGGCTTGGGCATGCTCCTGCAGCCTGGGATTGACAGAAACATGGCGCACAGTCATCTCAATCGGCATATCGCCTCCCTTGTGTTTGGGCGGTTTTCACATCGCCCCGGTGTTACATTCTGAACCCGCGCCCCAGATAGAGTTCGCGGGCCGTTTCATCATGAATCAAAAAATCACGGGTCCCTTCGCGCAACACCCGGCCGTCGAAGACCAGATAGGCCCGGTCGACGATCGAGAGGGTTTCACGCACGTTGTGGTCGGTTATGATAATGCCAAGGCCCTGATTGCGCAACCCCAGAACGATTTGCTGTATGTCATGGACGGCGAGCGGGTCGACGCCGCTGAAGGGTTCGTCAAGCATGAGCACGGCCGGCTTACGCACCAGCGACCGGGCGATTTCGAGTTTGCGCCGTTCGCCGCCGCTCAAGGTGTAGGCGCGTTGCTTGCCCACTTTGGTCAATTTCAAGCCGTCCAGAAGTTCGGCGCAGCGGTCAGCCCGTTGCGCGCGGGTCATGGGCATGGACTCCAGAATCGCCAAGAGATTCTCCTCGACCGTGAGCTTGCGGAAAACCGAAGGCTCCTGCGCCAGATACCCGAGACCCTCGCGGGCGCGGCGGTACACCGGCAGGCGGGTCACGTTCCTGCCCCTGAACAGGATCCGTCCGCTGTCGGACCGGACCAGCCCGACGATCATGTAAAACGTGGTGGTCTTACCCGCGCCGTTCGGGCCGAGAAGTCCGACGATCTCGCCACAGCGGACAGACAGCGACACGCCGCTCACGACGGTCCGTCCCCGGTAGCTTTTGACCAGGTCCTGCGCTTCAATGTCGGGCGTCTTCATCGTTTCCGACCGTGGGGCGTCTGTGGCGCGTGCTTCCATAGGTGTCAACGCGGCTCCTGTTTGTCCGTGTCCGTGTGCGCTGCCTGTCGATCCTTGATTGTTTCCGGTGCGATGACGAACGTTCCCGGCGAGACCTCCATCCGCTCGTCATTGAGCCAGATGGCGATACGGTCCCCCTTGATGAAGTCGCCGCCGCGCCGCAAGTGGGCGTTTCCGGTCAAAACGATCTGTTCGGCCGCGCGGGTATAAACAGCCTTATCGCACGCCGCGCTCCGCAGGTCATTCGTTACCGAGACGCGACCGATCGCCAGGATCTGTTTGACGTCGTTGGTGCCGTCGAGGAAGACCAGGACGCGGTCGGCGAGCATCAGGAACTGGGGGTTCTCGACCCGGACGTTCTCATCAAAAATGGCGACCATCTCCTGGTAGTCGAATTCGATCCGTTCCGAGGTGATTACGGTCTGCTGCTGTCGCACCCCTTTCAAATCGGCATGGCGGGAAAACCCCACCGTTTTCGCCGCCTCACCGGCATCCGGAAGGGGGGCGTCGGGTACGGGTGCCGCGTTCACGGCCGCCTCCGGTGCATCGTCCGGTGGCATGGCCTGATCTGCCGCGCGGGCTCCGGTTGCGCACAGGGCCCCTACCAACGCGACCCCGAGCCATCCGCCCGTGCTCAATTGTTTCGTGACATTCACAGCATCTCTCCCGGTTTTCGCGTCCATTCTTTCACAATCACACGCCCGTTGGCAATCACGACGATGCGGCGTTGCGGAACCGACCAGTACAGGTCGCGTCCCGAGACCTCGACCTCCTGCCGTGTCAAGCTCACCGCGCCCCGGCAATAACCGCGCCGATCTTCGCGATGGAACAGCGTGTTTTCGGCCACGATGAGGCCTTTTGGGTTTCCCGCCTCGTCAAACAGCTCGATCCGCACCTGTGTGGCGCGCACAAAGCCATCGCGGGCGACGGTGGCCTGAGCGGCCCGCAGGACGGCCCGCACCCGGCCGCTCTCGTAATGCTCGATCGGCAGCGTCAGGTTTTCCACCGGTTCACCGCCCGATCCGGCATCGGCGTCATAGGCATCGCTCAGGTCGGCCCACGCGGGGGTCGGCTGTCGCGGTGCGTCCGCCGGCTCCGCCGCGCGGCCGCCCGTTGCGGCTGCGGTGAGAGTGGCGGCCGCCAGCAGCCGCATCAGAGTGTCAGCGAACAACCGCATGGATTTCCTTAAGTGTTTTCCAGACCTGGGCCAGGGCGCCGAAGGCGATCGCGTTGGCTTTGTCCGAGAGGGCCTCGGCCGGATTGACGTGCGTTTCCATGAATACGCCGTCGACCCCGGTGGCGACCGCCGCGCGCGCCAATGCGGGAGCCCATTTGCCATCGCCGCCGCTGCTGGTTCCGGCGCCGCCCGGACGCTGCACGCTGTGTGTCGCGTCAAAGACGACGGGGTACCCCAGTTCGCGCAGGATCAGCAGGCTGCGCATGTCGGCGACGAGGTTCCGGTACCCGAAGCTCGCGCCGCGCTCGGTGAGAATAATTTTCCGATTACCGGTGGCCTCGACCTTGGCGACGACCTGGGCCATGTCCTCGGCGGCGAGAAACTGGCCCTTCTTGATGTTGACCGCCTTACCTGTTTCGCCGGCGGCGATCAGCAGGTCGGTCTGACGACACAGAAACGCGGGAATCTGGAGGATATCGACCACCTCGGCGGCCAGGGCCGCCTGTTGCGGTTCGTGGATATCGGTCAGCACGGGCACGTTGAACGTGTCGCGCACTTCCTGCAGGATGGCCAGTCCTTCAAAGATCCCCGGGCCGCGATAGGCGTCGCCCGAGGTGCGGTTGGCCTTGTCGAACGAGGCTTTGAACACCAGCGGCACGTCCATTTTGGCTGCGAGACGGACCAGTTTGGCCGCCAGATCCAGGCAGCCTTTGCGCGATTCGATCACGCAGGGCCCGGCGATCATCACCAGTTCCCGGCTTCCAAAAGACACCTGTTTGACCTTCACGATCCTGCTTCGTGTTGCCATGATGCTCATCCTTTCGCTACGAAAATCTCGGTTCACCTGCCCCGGCGGCTCCGCACGGCGGCGACATGCGGAAACGCGGCGCTTTCGTGTCCTTCAGGCCAGCCCCCGTTCACGCATGGCGGCTTCGACAAGCGGCACGTCTTCGGGGATGTCGACGCCGCAGCCGCTGTGTTCCGTCTGCAGCACCGCGATCCGCCCGCCGATGTACAGGGCGCGAAGCTGTTCCAGCGATTCTGTCCGCTCCAGTTCGCAGGGGGGCTCCCGAACCAGCCGTTTGAGGAACGCGCCCCGGTAGGCGTAGATTCCCAGATGTCGCAGATAGAGCCCCGCATGGAGCTGGGGTTCGCCGTCGCGGCGGCACGGGATCGGCAGGCGGGAGAAATAGAGGGCGCCGCCGTCGGCATCGCACACGACCTTCACCACGGAGCGAGCCGCCAGATCGCGCGGCGTCGTGATCGGGCAGGCGGCGGTTGCCATCTGGTAGGCGTCGTCTGTCCGCAGCCGCAACACCAGCGCCTCGATCAGACGGGGATCGATCAGCGGTTCGTCCCCCTGGATGTTCACGATGATGTCGTCGTCTCCCGGATTCGCGGCGACCGCCACCCGGTCGGTTCCGGACGGCAGGTCAGGGGGGGTCATCACCACTGACACGCCACTGCTGCGCACGGCGTCGGCGATGCGCGCGTCGTCCGTCGCCACGATCACCTCGTCGAGCCCGTGGGCGCGCCGAACCGCCTCGGCCACCCAGACCACCAACGGCCGGCCGCAGATGGGATGCAGGCTTTTGCCCGGAAACCGCGTCGAGCCCCATCTGGAGGGAATCACGCCCACTGTCCGCATTGACTGCCCTTTCTGCCTCCGAGGCTCGTGCAAACCTTCTCGCGAGGTACGTGACAAGTGTCCGGTTTTCGGGCGGTTGTGTCAACAGTCAAATAATTGCCGAAAACTATTCCGCTTGCCTTTGATCGGCAAACCGGGTATTCTCCACCTTTCTGCGACGCGTCTCAGGGGGTGGGCAACCTCCCCGTTGCGGATCCGCTAGGCCGGGCCTGTCGTCCGGTGGCCGTTTTTGGCTTTACAGGGGGATCCTTCGTCTCTATGATGCGTCGTTGGAGTAAGTAAACAGAAAAACGCAGAGTGGAACAAGGATCCAACGAGACATGAGCCAGATTGACAAAGCCGCTATTCGCAAGCCCGTCGCTCGCCATGAGCGCGACACCGGTTCCAGCGAAGTTCAGATCGCGGTGCTTTCGAAGAAGATCGAAGCGCTGACGGAACACATGAAGGACCATAAGAAGGATTTCAGCTCGCGTTACGGGCTGATTCGTATGGTCAATACCCGTCGCAGCTTGCTGGATTATCTCAAGCGCACGGACGAGCCGCGTTATCAGTCGCTGATCAAGGAGTTGAACATCCGCCGTTGAGCACGCGGCACCTCCCCTCCAAATAAGGCAGTACACGTATGAATGATACTCGTTCGGTCTCCGCAGCCGTTGGCGGCAAAGACCTGATTATCGAAACCGGCCTTCTGGCCCGCCAAGCCGCCGGCGCCGTGAGCGTCCGATTCGGCGACACCGTGGTTTTTTGCGCGGTGACCCATACCGACACCCCCCGCGACGGGATCGATTATTTTCCCTTGCAGGTGGAGTATCGCGAGAAATATTACGCGGCCGGACGTTTCCCAGGCGGCTATTTCAAACGTGAGCAACGTCCGAGTGAGAAGGAGATCCTTTGCGCGCGGATCACCGATCGACCCATCCGACCGCTGTTCCCCGACGGCTATCGCAATGATGTGCAGGTCAACAGCATGGTCATCTCGGCCGACGGCGAGAATGAAGCCGACATCCTGGCGGTGAACGCCGCCAGCGCGGCGATCCATATTTCCGAAATTCCGTTCATGGGGCCGATCGGCGCTGTCCGCATCGGCCGCGTCAATGGCGAATGGGTTGTCAACCCCACCCAATCGCAGCGCAAGAGCAGCGATCTGGACCTGATCTACGCCGGCACGCGCGAGCGCTTTCTGATGATGGAGGGCGGCGCGAATGAAATCGCCGATGCCGATTTCCTCGCCGCGATGAAACACGCCCATGCGGAAGTCGTGAAGATCATCGATGCGCAGCACGAACTGCGCCGCATGCTCGGCAAGCCCGTCAAAGTCATCACCGAGGCCGGTCCCGACGCCGAGAAGATGACGTTCCTCCGCGGCGTGTGCGAAGAGCCTCTGCGCCAGGCGCTCCTCGTGGCCGACAAGCAGGCGAGGGCAACCGCGGTCCGGGCGATCAAGAACGACGCGCTGGCGAAGGTGAGCGCGAAATGGCCCGAAGTCGGCGCCCCCCAGTTCGTCCAATACTTCGACGCGTTGGAAATCGATCTGGTCCGCCGTAACGTCATCGAGCATGGCAGCCGCATTGACGGGCGGGCCAACGATGTGATTCGGCCGCTCTACGCCCAACTGGCGCCGCTTCCGCGGTCGCACGGTTCGGCCATCTTCAACCGCGGCGAGACGCAGGCTCTCGGCTCCGTCACGCTCGGCACCAAGCAGGATATTCAGGATCTCGATGCCATTACCGGCGGCGCGAAGTCTAAAACCTTCATGCTGCACTACAACTTCCCGCCTTACTGCGTCGGCGAAGTGGGCCGGCTTGGAGCCACCGGACGCCGCGAAATCGGTCATGGCGCCCTCGCCGAGCGCGCGCTGGCGCCGGTCGTGCCTGACGATTATCCCTATACCATCCGGGTGGTTTCCGACATCATGGGATCGAACGGATCATCCTCCATGGCATCGGTTTGCGTCGGTTCACTTGCCATGATGGACGCTGGCGTGCCGATCAAGGGCCATGTCGCGGGCGTCTCGATCGGGCTGTTCTGTACGCCGGACGAGAGCCGCAAGATCCTCGTGACGGACATTCTGGGCTCCGAAGATCACTGCGGCGACATGGATTTCAAGGTCGCTGGCACTCGCAAAGGGATCACGGGCTTCCAGGTTGACCTCAAGCTCCGCGGGCTGCCGTGGGACGTCGTGGAGGCGGCCCTCGATCAAGCGCGCGCCGGCCGCATGCAGATCCTCGATTTCATGGAGTCGGTCATCTCGCAGCCCAAGGAACTGTCGCCCTACGCGCCGCGAATCCAGAAGATCATGATCCCGGTTGACAAGATCGGCGGTCTCATCGGTCCCGGCGGCAAGAACATCCGCCGCATCTGTGAGGTTTCCGGCGCCCAGATCGATATCGCCGACGACGGCACGGTCTCGATCTTCGCCAGCAGCGGGGAGGCGATGGAGATTGCCCATCGCGAAGTGTCGGCGGTCATCGCAGAGGCCGAGGAGGGCCGGATATACGAGGGCACCATCACGGGTCTCAAAGATTTCGGCGTGTTTGTCGAGATTCTGCCGGGCAAGGACGGCCTCTGCCACATTTCGGAACTCTCCGACCGTCGCATTGCCTCGGTTGAGGACGTGTGCAAGGTGGGCGACAAGATCACGGTCAAGTGCATCGGTATCGACGACCGTGGCCGGATCAAGCTTTCCCGCCGGGCTGCCATGGAGGAACTCGACCAGCGGCAGCAGCAGGAAGAGTGATCGACCGACCCCTATGACAGCCAAAAAGCCGCCTGCGCACCCGCGCAGGCGGCTTTTTCGTGCCCAATATCTCCTTGATGATTCCGATCATAATCGTAATCGTAATCCGTTCTCCACCAGTAGATTAAGATTAAGATTAAGATTAGGATTACGATTAAGATGCCAATAGCTCCTTAAGCGTCATTCCCCTCTGCCGCGCGGGTCAGGCCGGGTCCGGTCGGTTGTCCCGATACTCTTTGCGGCACGGGGTACAATAGAAGTAGGGCTTGTCCCAGGCGGTCTCTTCTTCTCGCCCGCAGGCGTCGCAGGTGCGGAGTTGCCGGCGGTGTTCGTTGCGGCACCCCGAGCAGAAGAAGTCGGGTCCGGCCCAGGTCGTCAATTCGCCCTTACCGCAGATTTTGCAGGTTCGGGTCTGCTCTTCGCGGACCAACCTGAGATTCTGGGCGTGGTCATCCAGGAACACGGGTGGGAAGTCGAGCACGCCGGGTTCGGTTTGCAACAGGGAAGGGGTGGAGCTACGGTCATCCGTGTTGTGGATGGTGACCAGATGGGTGCGTTTGCCCATGGCCCGGACGCGGCGCAGCAGGGGAACGTATTCCGAATCACCGGCCACAAGCGTGGCGACATCGAACACGCCCGGTATGGACGCGTAATAAACCAGGGCCGATGCCAGCGCGATCCCGACCGAGCGATCGTCGGGCCGTGCGCTCGGGTCATGCCGGTGATCGACATCAATAATCTCGGTATCGTAGCCGCAGTGCAGAGCCAGGAATTCGTAGAACATCTTTTGCTTGCCCGGGTTGCATCCGGGTTTGTTCATGGGCAGCGTGCCGAAATAACAGGTGCGGACGATGTCGATACGATCCTCCTGCCATTGGCTGAGATCGTCGGCGATGACCTCGGGTATCCGTTTGTAATCAATTTCGAAGCCATCTGCTCCGAGCACTTCGAACAGGATTTGACGGCTTCGGTAGAGCCATGTTCCATCAACAAATATCATTGATTTGAGTGCCATATTTCCTCGGTTGGTGTGGTCTTCTTCCGTGAAGCAAGGGACGCAATCAGGTGGGCGTGGGGATCTGAATCTTGACCACGATCTTTCGTACCCGTTCCGGCGTGGTTGTCGTCCGACCGGGCAAATGCGCGTCGTGGGGAAGGAAAAGGGCAAACGCACCGGGCGTGAGCCGGTACGGGAGGGTGTCACCGCGGACGAACAGGATGTCGCGAGCGGCATCATACGGCTGTTCAATCGGCTGGTCGGACAGGGGGGCGTAGCCAAACCATTCGGATCCCGCAGTCACGACTTGCACGTCGGCGTAGCGGCGGTGGGCTTCCGGGAAACCGCCGGCAAAGGGCTGGGTGTCATAGGTTTGAACGAGGGCGAACACGCGGTCGCCGATGATCGGATAGCGGCCATCAGGCAACAGGTCGGTGCCGGGGCGTTGCAGAAAGGCGAACGCGTCGGACAGTCCGGGTAGAAGGGGTGCGTAACGGGAGGCGTAGGTCAGGAGGTCCAGAACCATTTTTTATCGCTCCGGGTATAGTGATGAGGCGCATGCAAAACCTCTGGTTTGTGCAAGCGGAGGGTTCGGGGTTCAGGTTTTCAGGAGGCGTTTCCGGCCTGCACCCTGGCATCCTGAACCCTGATTCCAGACGCTTCCAAGGGCTTTCCAAGGTTTTTGCAAAGGTTTTGCAAGCGCCGCATTTGGTATCAAGATGACATAATGGTACAACGAATGACACGAGGCTTCAAGCCCAAACAGACCAAACAGCAATGAGGGGGTGCACAAACGCGACAGTGCACAAACGCGAGCTTGTCACCGCGTTTTGGAAAGCATACAATATGACGTAACGAGAAGCTTGGGGGTATTACGTGCAGGTGTGGAATAAATGGTTGCTTCGTGGCGACTAAACGAGTGGGGCGTTGGATAGGACGAAAGAGGGGTGTCTATGCATGCAAACATCGGTTTTGGGAGACGGTTGGCGGTGGGCGCGGCATTCCTTGCCGGCGTCGGAGCGGCTCTGACCCTGGAGGCCGGCGTGACGATCAGCAGTCTGACGCCAGCGACCGGGGTTGAAGTGACCAATGGCGTGCCGGTGACGGTGACCGCGCACCTGTCGACCAACGACGGATCCGTGGTCGAGAGCGTCGAACTCGCCTATGCCTGGAACGGCGGCGACTGGAACACCCAGACGATGTCGGCGGTGTCGGGCACCAACTATACGGCGACGATACCCCCCGCCGTCAGTTCGCTCACCTTTTATGTGACCTGCCGGTACGACACCACCGGCGTGGCGTTATCGGTTACGAATGCCGTCTCGACCAAGCTGCCCGATTACGTCCGGTATGCGGATCGCCAGTTGGAGAGTTTAACGCCACAAGATTACAGATGGGTGCCTACTGCTTCCGGCCCCCCCTACACGAATTGGGTGTACACGATTGGTGCCACGGAGTGGGTGGCGGAAGATTGCGACGTATCCACGACTTTAGCGGAACAGCCTCCTGGAGGTTTTTCCCGCTATTTCCGTTTGAGGTCTCTCAACGCGAACGTTCCCTTTATCCGCACGCCTAAACTGGTCGAAGGCGTAGGCACGATTTATTTCACCAGCATGATAAAGGACGTGGGATATGGCGCCCAACTGGCCGTTCAATATACGACGACAAACACGCTGCCGGCGGATTGGCGGACGGCGGACCTCTGGCAGACGGCCACCAACATTGTTTATCCCAATGGAACCGACATTAGAGAATTGGTTGCGGTGCCCATCATACTCAACAACCGCGAGATCAGGTATGTGCGCTTCTTGCGGACGGATAACGGCACCACATCAGGCGGCGGGCTTCCAGCCTCGGCGACCGCCGGAACCATCAACATTGATAGCATCGCCATCTCCCGCCCTCCGACGGATGTGACGATCACCAAGATGCTGCAGAACCCGGGCTATCCTTCGCAGGATCAAGAGGTCCGCGTGCGGTGTCAGGTGAATGACGTCGATTCCGCGATCCCGTCGGTCAACCGGCGGGTCACGGTGACTCACAGTTGGGGTCAGACCAACCTGGTTCCGCTCGGCGGGGGTGTGTACGAGGGCGTGATCCCTCGACACGGCGCAGGCACGAATTCCTATTATTTTGCCTGTGATTTCGACGGGTATTCTTACAGCCGTGATCCAGATGGCTCAGGCGGAGCACAAACCAAACGGGACGAAAGGATTGGGAGGGCCGAACTGAAGCAGTTCGAATACGGCGTCCGGCCTTTCCGCTCGGATGTGCAGATCATGCGGATCGTTACCAACGCGCCGTCCGGTGCGATTGACATGGGTCTGGTGGGTGAGAATGTGTGGCAAGGGGTGGTGCCAAATGCGGCGAGCGGCACGCAGAGCTGGACGTTTGTGGCCATCAACGGGTATACAAACGATGCATCTGAATATGATCCCACGCCGTGGGAATGGGGCGACGTCAATCAAAGCGCCCCCTATGACATTCCGATCAACGACTTTGCCGAGCGTGGCGTGGTCAACAGCATCAAGGCCACGGGCATAGCGGATAGTGTGATGGTCCGGATGAACAGACAAACCGGTGAATACATCGTCAGCGCCGACGATCTGGCGATCTGGAACGTCATACCCGTTTCCGGCGCTTCCATCGCCGTTGGACAGGCTTTTACGGTAGGCGCGGACGTCACGCCGTTGCTGGCGGAGGACGTCGAGATCGTGAGTGTCTGGATGGTTTATACGTGGGGGGGGGGCTCTGTCATCACCAATCGGATGGATGCGTCCCCGTCGGTTACGAACCGCTACGAAGCCGTGATTCCGCGCCTGCCGATCGGGGCGCTGACCAACTATGTGATCAGCGTCTACACCGTCGGCGGGGTCACGAACACCCTCGAATCACAGAGGATCACCTATACGCTGTCGGACGCCCTCGATGCGTCGCGGTTCACCGATTTCCGTGCCGCCACCTGGACGCCCGAGGACCCCGTCCAAACCAATTATACCTATCAGGTGGGTGAGGCCACCTCGACATGGTGGTTCGCCGCGATGTGCAAATACCCCGTGACCAACGCCTCGGCGCTGCCCCCTGGGTCCGTCTCGCCGGCGTTGGGGATCCGCGCCACGAACGACGCGGCATTCGTGCAGTCGCCCCGTCTCGATGAGGGGGTCGGAGCCGTTTACTTTACCAGCATCATGAGCGATGCCGGCGCGGGCGGCCAGTTGGAAGTGCAATACACAACCAACAGCGCGCCCGAAGCCTGGCAGACGGCGACCACGCTGGTCTATGCGGCCAGCGCCGGATACCGCGCGACGAATGCGACTCCCGTGACGCTGAATGACCGTGCGATCCGGTATGTCCGCTTCGTGCGGAAAGACAATGGCACGAATTGGAATTCCGGCCTCATCACCATTGACGACATCACCATCTCCCCTCCGCCCACGCAAGTCACGATCACTGAATTGCTGCACAATCCCGGCTACCCGGCGTCGAATCAGGCGGTGACCGTGCGATGCCGGGTGGACGACGTGGATGCCGGCAATCCGTCGCGGGACCGGCAGGTCAAAGCCTATTACTGTTGGGGCAGCACGAATGGGCCCTGGACGCAGACCAACATGAACCTCATGGCCGGGGGATTTTACGAGGGGACTCTCCCGCAGGCCGCCACGGGCACGATGCATTACTACTTTGCATGCAATTACGATGGCTACTTCTACAGCCACGATCCCGACGGCCTCGCCGGTCCGCAGCCCGCCCATGACGAGGCGACAGCCTTGAATCCGGCCCTTTTGAAGGGGCTCAGTTATGGGATCCGGGCCTACCGATCCGATGTGAATGGCATGCAGGTGATCCCCCGGGAGGCGTTACCCACGGTTGACATGCAGTTGGTGGGCGATTATCTGTGGCGAGGACGCGTCCCCATTCAGGGCATCACCAGCGTAGGCTGGACGTTTGCCGGCGCGGCTGGTTATACGAACAATGCGGCCGGGTACGCCGCCGCGCCGTGGACGTGGGGTGACAACGTGACGCCGCCCAACCCCACCAACCGTCCGTTTAACGGAATTGCGGAGCGCGATGTGACCACCAACATCGTGATTGCGGGGCTGACGGACGGATTGCTGACGATCACGGTGAACAGTACGAACGGCAGCTACAACGCCGCGATCCAAACCTATGTGACGCTTCAAATCCTGACTCCGGCTTCCGGGGCCGGCCTGACGAACGGGGCGCCGGTTTCCTTCATTGCGCAACTGACGACCAGCGGCGTCTCAATCGTGGCGGGGAGCGTCCAACTCACCTACGCGTGGAACGGCGGCGAATGGATCACCCAGGTGATGACGGCGACGGCGGGTACCAATCTCTATACGGCGACGATTCCGCCCGCCGTCAACACGCTGTCCTATTTTGTGACCTGGCGATACTTACTGGAGGGTGAGACCTATGTGGGGGGGGCGCCCGGAGCCTCCAATGCCGTATCGTCCATACTGCTCGATTACGTCCGTTATGCAGATCGTGACCAGGAGAATCTGACGCCACAAGATTACAAATGGGTGCCCACTGCTTCCGGCCCCCCCTACACGAATTGGGTCTACAGGATCGGTGCCACGGAGTGGGTGGCGGAAGATTGCGATTCGAACACGGATGGATCGGGCATGCCGCCTGGGGGAGCTACCCGCTATTTCCGTCTGAGGTCGCTCAACGCGAACGTTCCCTTTATCCGCACGCCTAAACTGGTCGAAGGCGTAGGCACGATTTATTTCACCAGCATGATAAAGGACGTGGGATATGGCGCCCAACTGGCCGTTCAATATACGACGACAAACACGCTGCCGGCGGATTGGCGGACGGCGGACATTTGGCAGACGGCCACCAACATTGTTTATCCTAGAAATACCGGCATTAAAGAATTGGTTGCGGCGCCCATCATACTCAACAACCGCGAGATCAGGTATGTGCGCTTCCTGCGAACGGATAACGGAGTGAAGCCAGACGGGTATCTTCCAAAATTGCCGACAGACGGAACCATCAACATCGATAACATCTATATCTCCCGCCCGCCCACGGGGGTGACGCTCGCCGAGAAGCTGTACAACCCCGGCTACCCGGCACAAGATCAGGACGTGAAAGTGCGGTGCCAGGTGTCCGATGTCGATACAAACGTGCCGTCGGTCAACCGTCGCGTCAAGGTCTGGTACAGTTGGCAGAGCGAAAGCGGTCCGTGGACGCAGACCAACATGGTTCCGATCTCCGCCGACGTGTATGAGGGGGTGATTCCGCCTCACGGCGCGGGGCGGATGGCGTACTGGTTCCAGTGCGATTTTGACGGCTACTTCTTCAGTCGGGACCCCGACGGTGCCGGCCCGCAAGGCACCTATAGCGAAGAGGTGGGAACCGCCGCGCTGGTCGAAAAGGGCGAGGACGATTATCGCAACTACGAGATCCGGCGGTTTCGGTCCGATGTTCAGATGATGCGGGTTGTCTCCACAAATGCGCCTTTGGCATCGGTTGACATGGATCTGGTGGGCGACCATGTGTGGCAGGGCCTGACGCTCGTGTCGGGGATCACCAATCTGACCTGGACCTTCGTCGGCTCTCAGGGGTATGACATCGATGCCGCCGATTACGACCCCACCCCGTGGTCGTGGGGCGACAATGATCAGGACTTCCCCTATCCGCCGGTGGCCGGAATTGCGGAACGCAGTGCGACGAACACGATCAAGGCGGAACTGGAATACAACGGATTTCTCCTGATGCGGGTGGACCGGCAGACGGGCGAATACATCGTCAAGCGGGCGGTTTACCAGAAGTTTGACGTATGGCCCGCCAGTCAGACGGACTTCGAGGAGAGCTTGGGGCTGTATGCGATTCAGACCTTTAAACAGGATTTCAGCACCAACGCGTGGAGGTATGGATTCGACGCCTACTCGCCCGGCCGATACCAGTCCGAACCGGTTGACACCACCCCCGTGACCGGCTTTGTCCGCGGGTCGCCCGCCCTGACCCAGAACTGGTGGGCATTTGACTATGCCCGTGTCGTGAAGGAACGGAACGCGTTTCCGTCGGGCGTGTTAACGGTCCGTCGGGCGATCGAACTCGACGGCGGCACCTCGCGTGGACACGTCTGGAACACCTACGCATCCAAGACGCTGGGGATCGAGAACTTCACGTTCGACGCGCGACTGTCGTTGAATGACACCCGGTTCAGCTACTTCAAGGGGACGCCTACGCTCAATCCGTTTGTCGAGACGCCCACAAACTGGCCGAAACACTACCGCGCGGAAGCGACGTTCAGAGCCTCATCCCTGTCACCGGGGTTGGGCAGTATCTCGCTCCTCACGTGGATTGCACCCAGCGAAGATCTTCTGGAGCCGCCCAGCTATTATGAAACACGGCTGACCCAGGGGGATTCGACGGCGCAAAACGAGGATCGCATCAATATCGGGGTGTACCGCTGGAAAGGCGGCGTGCCTGTGCAGGTCGGCGCCACTCAAACCAAGCAGGTCGGGGTTGGTTATTCGTTGGAGAATTGGAAGACGGTGCGGGTCGAAATGACGAACACCGCGGCGGAGGTTTCTCTCACGGTCCGTGTCGACACGCTGGGAGGGACAAACTTTAACTGGACTCCCGCCCCTGTCTTTGCAGACACATCCGCCGACCGATTGACCGAAATCGGAACCGTAGGCTTCATCTCCTACGATGCGCAACTCGCGGTTTCGCGACTCAACGTCATGAACTATCAGACGCTCGACAACCAGCTTCCCGGCGAGAATTGGGGGTCGGGGACGGGGAGCGGATTGACCACAGCCAACTGGTATATGGGCGGCAAACGAGCCGATAACCAGGACCGGTGGCGCATCAGCGGCGACGCTCTAGTGCGCGACATACCCAGTCAAACGCTTGGGCTTTATACCTATCCCATGCCTGAGGGGGTCAACTGGCAGCCTGACTTTACCGTGAGAAAGAAGATTGGCGAGGTCACGGTCAGCGCGCTCGGCTACACCCCGTTCTCACTTCCATTGAAGGTCTGGGATGCCAAATTCGTGGAGATCAAGAACGAGGCGACGGGCGAGATCAACGCCGTGCTAGATGAACTTGCCCTGTCGCCCTGGCGCGCGGTGACCCGTTCGGACAAGACCCTGCCCAATACCGAAGAGACGGTCGACGGGGTCTTGTATTACAATTGGACGTCGACGGCCGAGCAGGAAGCATGGGTCGAAAAGAACGGCAATGAGGGCTGGCTGGTTCTGGGAGGGTGGCTCAACACGTCCGCGGGATCCAAAGGCGGGGAAGCGCAGTTTGACCGCAGCCGCGTCAATACCAACTTGGTGCAGGCGCTGGTCAGCCCCTATCTGACGAACAACATCGGCTCAATCGCGTTCGACTGGCGCGCGAACGGCGTGAGCAACGTCGTCTTTGCCATTGAGCGGACCGTCGAAAACAACTACCCGTCGTGGCAGCCGACGCCGGTCTTGATCGTCACCAATAACGTGCTCTCCGGGACGGTGAATTTCTCCATACGCACCGATTTCCCCGGCCGGATCCGGGTGCGCGTGCGCGAGGGGACGTCCTCCAACGCCGTATTCAAGATTGACAACCTGGTCGTGCGCGACTACCCGCCGCGGGATGACACCACCTGGCAGGCCTACAACGCGTTGATTACCGAGGCGCAGCCGTCTCGGGCGTTTGAGCCAACCAAGCCCGGCGCGCAAACCGCTTTTCTGAACAACGATCCGACAAACGGGGTCGCACTGAGCGAAGTGCTGGATCAGTATCAGCCCTTTATCCAGACGCCCAAAGTGGGGACCGGCATCGGCGAAATCTCTTTCTGGTATCGCATTTGGGACACAAATGGCGGGCCAGCCAATATTTTGTTGAAAGTGGCGCCGGATGAGAACACCCCCGAGGGCCAATGGAAGGAGTTGACCAATATCGTCGTGGCGAGCACACAAACAGATTACATCTATTTCTCAAACGACGCCATCTACGAACCCGACAACAAGGTTTTGCGAATTGTCTGCTCGACCAACGGAAACCGCGTCGGTATTGATGACGTGCTGATGACCGAACCCGTGCGTTCCGGTTTCGAGTTCATGGCGGTCAGGCTCCTGCCCGAACAACCGCTCGTCGGGAAACCGCCGGGAGTGGAGGTCGAGATCGGCCGCTTTATCAAGAATCCCTCCAATATCCAGGTGTATGTCAGTTATTACGTCGGCACGAATACCTGGGGCTACACCAACTGGTGGTCAACGGCCTATCCGAACGTGGTCGAACTGACGAACAATCCGGGCGCACCACGGGTCTTCCAGACGCCGGATAACGTGGTTTTACCCGCCGGCGCGGTTGACGATGTCGTGCAGTTCTTCGTCTGGGGTGTCCACGGCGACATAGACATTGAGAAAGGTGACAGACCCATCCTGCAGGGCACCAACTCATTTGTGAATCCGCCGTGGTATTATCCCGCCGATCTCAACGCAGTGACGCCAAAAGAGCCGGGGTTGGCGGCGTTCGGAAGTCGAGGATGGTCGCCCTATTACTACGTCTATTCCTGCCCGCCGGGATCCGTCTGGGTGAATGAGTTGCGGTACTTTTATTGGGACTGGTGGGAGCTCGACGCGGAATTCTTTGAAATCATCGGGCCTGCAGAAGCCTCATTGGGCCGTTGGCAGCTTCAGATGATGAACACAGAAAACACCGTGGTCAAGGAAAGCGTGATTCCACAAGACTTCGTTCTGAAGAACGCCACCAACGGATGGGGCTTCCTGCTCTGGGGTGATGACGCGATGTCAAGCTACGGCGACCACATCTTGTTCCCCGATTGGGTGGCCGGACGGGATGACATCCCTCAGGCGGGCGGAGTGCGCGTGGTCCGGAGCAACGGCGCATGGGAAGATCGTGTCGCATGGGGCTACGGTTCCGACTCGCTGATCAGCCAATATGGGTACACTTATGCCGGCGCCAGAGACTCAGAATATACGCTGTCGATGAGAAGCGTCAGCACCAATCTCGGGTCCAAAGCCAGCGAGTTCAGTTGGGGCACGGTTGAGGGAACGCCAAACGCCGTCAACAAGTTCCAACGCTTGCTCGACAACTCGGAGATCCCGATCAGCTTCTTCATGATCTACTCGGCGATCGGGCCGAACGGGTCGCACAGTCTGGGCACGAATCCGGGGACCATCGAGGTCGCGGTCGGCGCGTCGACGAACATCGTCTACACGGCCAACCCGTGGTATCGGATCGGCACGCTGCAGACCAACGGTGTGGCCGTGGGGGCGGCTCAGGGTTTGACGGTCTACACGCAGGCGCACGTCAACGTCCGTTCCGCCTACAGCAACCAGGTGACCTTCACCCATGCGAACTGGACGCAAACCGGGCTGACGAACGCCGTCCCTGTCACTTGGGCCAGCCAATACTATCCCACGAATGAGGCCGGCGCCACGGGCAACGTGAACATCGCGCGGGACTATCTGTTGGAGATCAGCCCGACAAACAGCCACACCATCGCCTTCGCCATCGAATCGATCGTTGTCAGCAACACCGTCACGGTGACGGTGAAACTGACCGATGCCGGGAATCCGCTCCAAACCCAGATCAACGGCGCCGTGAAACTCTATGGCAAGCCCACCCTGATCACGCCCACCTGGAGCGGGGTCGGTGCGGCCACCGTGAGCAATGCGAACTTTAATGTGGACGGAAAATACACGCTGCCGGCGTTCCCAACCCACACCAACACGTTCTTCAAGGCGGTCATCGAATAACAAGGAGTATCTATGGTATCAGCGATTATTGTGGCCGCCGGCCGCAGCGAGCGGATGGGCGTGGGGACGGACAAGGCGTTTTTAAGCCTGGGCCCCAAGCCCGTCGTCGTCTGGGCGTTGCTGGCTTTTGAGGACAGCCTCGATATCGACAAGATCATTCTGGTCGTGCGTCGGGAGCAATTGGTGGCGGCCAAGGCGGTCGTTCAGATGTTCGGACTGTCGAAGGTTTCGGAGATCGTGGCCGGTTCCGGCCGGCGGCAGGACTCGGTTGCCAAGGGACTCGCCGCGGTCTCCTCGGAAACGCGTATCGTCGTGATCCACGATGGTGCTCGCCCCTGCGTGACAACGGAACTGATTTCGGAGACGGTCAAGGCGGCTCAACGCACCGGCTGCGGCATTGCGGCCAACCGGATTGTGGATACCGTCAAGTTTGTCGAACGCGGAACCGTGGTGGACCACACGGTCGACCGGACGAAGTTATGGGCCGTTCAAACGCCCCAGGCGTTTAAGTTGGACCTGTTGTTGCGTGCCTATCAGAAGGTTGAAGCCGAAGGCGTTACGGTGACCGATGAAGCGGCGGCCGTCGAGTTGCTGGGGGAGCCGGTGCGGCTCGTGGAATGGCAGAAACCGAACGTCAAAATCACCATGGTCGAAGACCTGGCCGTGGCGGCGGCTTTGTTGCGAATCAACGGTTGACAGGGAAGCCTGGGGTTCGGATTACACGCGCATGGACAAGCGATTTGCCATCTTGGGGGACATTCACTCAAACAGCGACGCCTTGCGGGCGGTTGTCGAAGATGCGCGCAGCCAGTCGGTCACGGACTTCCTCTGCGTCGGAGATGTCGTCGGTTACAATGCCGACCCCGTCGCCTGTATCACGATCGTGCGGGACGAACTGAGCGCGGTGACGGTTCGCGGCAACCATGACCATTACTGCGCTTTCAGAGACGAACAGCTTGACGATTTCCAACCGTTGGCGGCAAGCGTGATCGCCTGGACGCGGCGCCAACTGTCCGACGTCGACGCGGCCTGGCTGCGGGCGCTGCCGTTGCAGAAACTGGTTATGGGAATCGATCTGGTTCACAGCACCCTCGACATGCCCGACCGCTGGGGGTATGTCTTTGACCTCCTGGACGCGGAGGCTCATTTTACGTATCAGCCCACAACCCTCTCCTTCAACGGGCATACGCATGTGCCGGTCGTTTTCGCCAAACAAGGCAATGATGTCATGCGGTTCGAGCCCTCGGCCTTTCAGGCCGGAATCGGGACGAAATACTTCATCAACGTGGGGAGTGTGGGTCAGCCGCGGGACGGCGACACCCGCAGTTCGTATGTGACTTTTTGCTCCAAAACGCGTAAGATCGAATTCCGCCGCGTGGCGTATGATGTCGATGCGGCGATGGACCGAAATATCCGTGCCAACATCCCCCAACGATTCGTCAACCGACTGGCGCTGGGCCGCTGAATTAACCCCTGCCTGAAATTTCGCTATTGACCCCCGCCGTTTATACGGTATTATAGAGGCGTTTTCACGGAAGAGGTCGACGTTCAAGGAGCAGATTGACATGGCGAATATCAAGAGTGCAGAGAAGCGGGCGCATCAAGCCCTGAAGCGCCGCGCGAATAACCGTGCCGGCAAGAGCAAGGTGTTGACAGGCGATCACAAGATAGAAGATGCGATCCGTTCGGGCAATAAGGCCGAAGCGGAGAAGCAGTATTCCGCCTTCACGTCCGTGCTGGACAAGGCGGCGAAACGGCGGTTTATCAGCGCCAATTGTGCCAGCCGCAAGAAATCCCGTTTGCACGCCCGCGTCAGCGCGATGGCATGAGCGACACGGCGTATCGGGTGCAAGACGCGTTTGCCGCGCAGCCGGCGGGTGCCGGATGCGCGGTTTCTCTTTTTGGGGAAAGGCCCGGGGCGTCATGGAGCCAGGCACCATTGAGTTGCGTGATTTAGGGGCTGACGTCGATTACGCCGTCGCGGCCGCCCTGCAGGACGAGCTTCACGCCGGGCGTGTGGCCGGAACGGTCGGCGATACGCTGCTGTTGCTGGAACATCGGTCTGTTTACACGCTGGGACGTTCGGCCGATCCGGAGCATATCCTGCTGGACGCTGACGAGCTGAAGCGGCGTGGGATTGTGCGTGCGTCGACCTCGCGCGGCGGCGACGTCACCTACCACGGCCCCGGCCAGTTGGTAGGCTATCCGATCATTCACCTCGGGTGCCGGGGATTGGGTGTGCTCGCGTATGTTACCGCTGTGGAAGAGGTGCTGATTCGAACCCTGTCCAGCTTTGCGATCCCCGCCGGGCGTGACGCGCGCAACCGCGGCGTATGGGTCGATAACGACAAAATCGCCGCCATTGGCATCCGTGTTTCCCGTCAGGTCACCATGCACGGATTCGCCTTGAATGTGAACACCCGCCTCGACGATTACCGGGGGATCGTTCCGTGCGGACTGGCCGACGCCGGGGTGACCTCTATGGCGCACCTTCTCGGCCGGTCAATCGACCTTGCCCACGTCAAGACAACACTTTTCTCGCACTTCCGTACGATTTTCAGGTATCCTTAGCCGAAACAAACGGAGAAGCGAATGGATACGTTGCGCATCGGTTTGTACGGAACCAACGGGCATCAGATTCACCCCCTGCTGACGCCACCCCACCCCTATCCGGCGACGCTCGCGGCAGTGGCGGGTTTTCCGGTGCGTACGATTGAGGACATGCGCGCCAACGGCGTCAGGGTGGTCGTCGAGAAGGACCTGGCGGCGCTGCTGATGCGGCAGGACCTGAATCTCGTGGTGCTCTGTTCCCCGAGACGCGGCGACCAGGCGGCTGATGCGGTCGCCGCGCTGCAGGCAGGCAAGCATGTTTATGCCGAAAAGCCTGCCGCGATGACCGAGGCGGCGCTGGACAAAATACTCGAGGCAGCCCGGGTGGCGGACCGTCGTTTCCACGAAATGGCGGGAACCGTGTGTGAGCAGCCGTGGTTCGCCATGCGCGAGGTCGTGCGTTCGGGGGTGATCGGAACCGTCGTCCAAGTGACGGCGCAGAAGTCCTATCCCTATCACGACCAGCGCCCCCAGGACGAGACCGTGGACGGCGGCCTGATCGGGCAGTGCGCGATTCACGCCGTCCGCTTCATCGAACAGGTGGCAGGGGTTCGGGTGTCCGAGGCCGAGGCGATGGAGACGATTTGCGGCAATCCGTACGGCAACGGCGGGCTGCGCATGGCGGCCACGCTGATGCTGCGACTGGAAAACGGCGGCCTCGCCTCGGTCACCGCAAATTACCTCAATCCGTCCGGATTCGGGCGCTGGGGGAACGAGATGATCCGGATCTTCGGGACGGAGGGGATGGTCGAAGGGACCGATGGCGGCATCCGCACCCGGCTGGTGGTGGGGCGCGAGGATCGCGGGCCGCTTGATGTCTCCGCCAAGCCCCCCGATTGGCTGGGGTGTGTCGTGGCCGACTGTCTCGGGACCGGCGCGATGCCGTTTTCACAGGAAGACGAACTGCATCCGCTGCGGGTGGTGATCCGGGCGAACGCGAATGCAAAACGGAGGGAAGGACGGCAATGAAACACGTCATCATCATCGGGGCGAGCGGGTTTGGCGGCGAAGTTGCGTGGACGTTGACGCGGATAGCCGGGTCGGCCGGCGGAATCAAGATCATGGGCTTCTGCGACGACGCCCCGGAAAAAAAGGACGGCGTGTGGCAGGGGCTGCCATTGCTCGGATCGGTCGAGTCCACCGGTTGCGGGGGCGAGGTGTGGTTTCATGTGGCCGTCGGGGGCAATGCGGCACGGGAACGGCTTACGGCGCGGGCCAGGGCCCGCGGGTGGACCCCGCTCACGGTGACCGACCCGTCGGCTGTGGTGGCGGCCGACGCCCGCATCGGGGACGGCTGTTACATCGGTGCCGGCGCGGTGGTCTCGTGCGGCACCCGGATAGGCGAGGGCGTCATAATCAACCATCAGGCGACGGTGGGGCATGACGCGGCGGTGGACGCCTTTGCCCAAATCTGCCCGGGTGCCCGGGTGTCGGGCGGCTGCCGAATTGGCGCGCGGGTGCTGCTGGGATCGAACGCCGTGGTGATCCCGTGCGTGTCGGTGGGATCCGATGCGACCGTCGGCGCGTCTGCCGTGGCCTTGCGTGGCGTGCCCGACGGGGGCGGCGTCGTGCGGATCGGACGCTAAACCGCGCCATGAACGCGCGCGCCACGGAAACGCGGCAAAGCAATGCCGTCCGTGCGCGACAGCTCCCCGAAGAAGCGCGCGACACCGCACGTGACAAGGTGGCATATTCCTTGCTGCCACCCACTGGCAGGTCCGGGATGCCTACAGTGAGCGGCATCTGCGTTTCGGTTCCTTTTACGACCGTTGACGGGTGTGATTGGGGGTTCTCGGACGGAGGAGCATGGATGATGTCTGTATCGAAAAGCCTGGCGGCGGTCGTGCTGGCCGTGTGCGCAACATGCTCGGGGGCCGTGACCGCCGCTGCCGTCGACTTGGAAGACGCCCAATACAACGTTGTGGTGACGCTCTACAATGCGGGGCAGTGGGAAGCGGCGCTCAAGAAAATCCAGGAGCGCGAGGCTCGGGATCTTTCGGATCCCATGCGCATCAAATACCTTTATGCGCGGGGACTGGCGTGGGAGAAGGGCGGCAAAACGGAGGAAGCCGCCCGCGCGTATGCAGCCCTGGTTGAGAAATATCCGGAGGCCACCGAAAGCGTGAAGGCCAGGCTTGCCGGCGTGTTCATCCAGTATGCGGTCCGCGACTACGACGCTGTTCTCGCCGCTGTCCCCCTCATCAAGCCGGACGCGTTGTCGGCAACGGAGCGACAGCAACTCGCAGTGATGACTGCCGAGTCCTGGCTGGCCAAAAACGAATTGAAACAAGCGGTCACCGCCTATGGTCTGGCCCTCCAGTTGGGCGCTGACCGCGCAAGCGTGCACCCCAGGCTGTTCAACGTCTACTACCAACTGGGCATGAACAAGGAATTGGTCGAACTTTCGGCCGACGGCATCCCCGGCCTGGCGGCCGACACACTGGCCGCGATCCGTGCGCAAGCCTGTTTCGAACTGGGTCAATTTCCCCAGGCCGAGGCGGAAGCCCGCAAGGTTCCCACCGGAAGCGAAAACCTGCCGCGCGCCTCCTTCTCGCTTGCGCAGGCCCTGATCAAGCAGGACAAACTGGCGGACGCCATCGCGCCCCTTCAGCTCGCCATCGCGGGCTTGCAGAAGCCCCCCGTGCCGCCTTCGGCGCATCTTGCCCTTGTCGAATGCCTCCTGGCTGCGGGTCAGGTCGCCGAGGCCAAAAAGGCCGTGCAGGCGGCTTTGGAGCGGGGGCGCGCGCTGCCCGCCGCCGAGTTCAAGACCTTCCGGGCGCAGGCCGCGCTGCTAACGGTGCGCATCGCGTCAAAAGAAGGGGACAACCGCAAGCTGGCCGATGCGGTCGTCGAGGCCCGCCCCCTGATTTCAGCGGAACAGTTGCCCGAACTGCTTTACGCCCGCCTCTTCGCCCTGCACGAGATGGGCGACACCGCCGCGGTGCTCGCCAGTCTGAAGGACGACAAGGCCGTTTTCGAGGGCAAGCCCCAGGAGGGCCCGGCCGTGCTGCTTTACGCCGCGACCCTGAAACAGGCTCAAAAAAGCGATGAGGCCGACGCGTTGCTCGACGCCTACGTGCAACGCCAGCCCCACGCGGTCGAGGCGCTGCGGGCGCGGGTGGAACTCGCAGCCCTCGCGTTGAATCGGGAGAACTACCCGCGTGCGGCCGAACAGCTTCGCGCGGTTCTGACCACCCCGGAGGCGGCCGCCAAACTGGGCGCCGAGACCTTTGCGGCGTGTCGTTACAACAGCGCCATCGCCGCTGCAAAAACGGGGGATGCAGCCGGCGCCATGCAAACCCTCCACGAGCTGCTGGATGCCAAACCAGCCGCGGAATTCGGCGCGTCCGTCGCCCTCCTGCTCGGTCAGACCTGTTTGCAGGCCAATGACACCGGGGGGGCGGTCAAAGCCTGGCGCCAGGCCCTGGCTTTTGGCCAGGGGGTGGATGAAGCCGATATCCGGGACCGCATCGGCCGCCTCCTCCTCGCCGCCGGTGATGCCGCCGGTGCGCGCGCCGAGTACGACGCGTTGGAGAAGCTGGTGGGCGGCGCGGAAAAGATGCCGCGCGAAGCCTGCGAGGCGTCGGCCCGCGCACGTTATGCCGTCGGCGATTTTGCGGCGGCGGCCGCCGCCTATGAGGCGCTCCAGGTCCGATTCAAAGACGCCGCCGTCTATGCCTACGAGGCGGCCGTGTGCCTGGAGAAAATGAAAAAGTGGGCCGAAGCCGAACGGGGGTACGCCCAGGCGGAAAAAAACCGCAACAGCCTCCCGCCCGAATACGCCGCCGCCCTGACGGAAAACCTGAACCGGATGCGGTTCCAGGCGGGCACCGGCGACCGCGGGCTGGCCTATTGGGTCGGACACCTGAACCGCGAACGGTCCGTTGCCGAGTTCGATGCCGCCGCCGCTGCGCTCTGCCGGATCACGGACGCCGGCAAACAGGATCGCGAGGCCCTGACCAAACTCGACGCGGCACAAGACGTCTACAGCGCCGACGACATCCGCTACTATGCGGTCGGTGCCGTTCGTCTGCACGCCATGGCCGCCCTCGAGGACGCCGCCGCCTTGCGGCACATGAGCGTGAAACTCGCCGACGCCTTCTCGGCGCGGGAGAAAACCTTTACGGAGAAATCATGGGGAACGACCGTAGCCCCGGCCATGATCTGCTTCTACCGGGGGGAGGGCGAACGCCGCTCGGGAAACCATGCGGAGGCGCTTGCGGCCTTTGAGACCGTGCTGGCCGCCTATCCTTACAACGAATGGCCCGATGCCGCTGCGTGCGGCGCCGCCGATTGCTACGTCGCGCTTGGCGACACCCAGACCGCTTTGGCCAAACTGAACGAGGTCGTGAAAGCTGCATCGGGCAACGCAGCCTCTGCGACGTGGGTGGAACGCGCGACAAAGCGCATTGCAGAACTGACAGAAAGGAAATGACCGATGAGTGGGATTCAAACAATCGTAAACCTGTGCATCAAGGGCGGGTTCTTCATGATTCCGCTTTTAATAACCGCGCTGGCCGGCCTCGTGCTGATGATCGAGCGCTGGCTCTATTTGCGCGAAAACCGCATTGACAGCGACCAGTTCCATTTCGATCTGAAGACGGTGCTCAAGGAAAACGCCATCGAAGAGGCCATCGCGCTGACGGCACGAACCAAAGGGGTGATCGGCCGGGTGCTTCAAGAGGGCTTTCTTCGCATCAAGGGGGGTGAAAAGGATGTCGTCTCGGCTACCGAAAAGGCGATTTTGTCCGAAATGATGGCCATGGAGAAATCGCGCGGATGGATTGTAAACCTCTCTCAGGTCGCGCCGCTCCTCGGTATTCTGGGGACCGTCTGGGGGCTGGTCGTGGCGTTCATGACCATCGAGAAGACCGCCTCAACCGATCCACGCCTGTTGGCGGGGGGCATCTACCAGGCGCTGATTACGACGGTGGCCGGGCTCCTGATCGCCATCCCGCTCATCATCTTCCAGGAACATGTGCGCAAGCAGACCAACCAGATACTCGCGCTGTTGGATCTGTACCTCGTGGAAGTCAAAGAATGGCTGGTCAGAAATCACAAGACGGAGAGTGGAGACCATGCTTAAGCGCCATGAAATTCCCGAGAGCACGGCGATCAACATCACACCGTTGCTCGATGTGATCTTCCAACTGCTCGTGTTCTTCGTGCTGACGTCGAGCTTGGTGCGCCCGACCCAGATCGAACTCCAGTTGCCCGAGTCCACCAGCGGCGTGAAGACACCGGACGCCCAGGGTCTGGTCATCAGTTATCGGATGGACGGGCAGACCCCCGTGATCACGCTCAATGCCGAGGCGGTCGCAGACGTCACCTCGCTTGTCTCGGCATTGCGCATCCTCCGGGGCGATCCGCAGCAACCCCAGTCTCGCCTCGATATCCAGATCGACAGGACCGTCCCCTACCAGGATGTGGTCCGGCTGATGGACACGGCGCGGGACACGGGCTTTTCGAAGTTTTCGCTGCAGACGCTGGCTCCCAGTTTAGGCACGTCTCGATGAAAAACGAGAATCTCCAGCGCACGCAGCCCCATGCCGCAGGCCGGGTACAGATGCTCGGCACCGTGGCGGGCGTCCGGGCCTGCGAGCTGATCGCCGACGGCGACGAAATCGTCGCCGGCAGCGACCCGGCCTGTGACTTGCCCATCTTCGATCCGCTGCTGCCGCCCCGGGCGTTCCGCTTACGTCGGATCAAGTGCCATGCGGGCACCGGCGAACAGTGCCGCTGCCATTGGATTATCGAGTCCGGCCCACACGCCCGTGTCTTTGTCAACAAGCACATCACGCGGCGGGAACGCCTCCACTTCGGCGACACGGTTGAGACCGGATGCCACCGGTTTGTATTCGCACGGGCCGATGCTGCGTCTCGTAATCTTCGTCTGCATCAGAATGTGGCCGATCTGTGCCAGCGCCTGCTGTCCCGGCATGACGCGCCCATCGGGTTCCTGAAAAACAGCCCGTTCCATCGCTATGCCCGCCGCTTGCGTAAGGGCCTCTCGGTTGCCGGGACGCTCGCGGCCCTTCTCCTCATGCTGCTGCTGCTGAATCCGCGGGAGGACCTGTTCGAGTCCGTCGTCTCGCCACTCGAAATCCAGGTGGCCGAATCGGTCATGGCATCCCCGGAGGCGGTCCGCTCGCTCGATGCGGTTGTGCGACAGGCTTTCCAACCGACCGAATTACCGCCGGACGTGCCCGATCTGGCCGAGAAGGCCGTCGCGCTGCCGCCGGAAAAGCCAGCGCAGCCCCGCCTGCAGGAAGTCGCGACGATTGAATCTCCCGAACTCACCGCCGAGCCGATTGACCTCGGCAAACTCGAACCGATCCCATCCCGCCTTGCCGAGGTGCCCGACGGGGTGCGGGTTCAACGGCCAGCGGCCACACTCGAATCATCCGCCCCCGCTCCCCGGCGCGAGCTCGCACATGCGGGGGTTGATATCGAAAACGCGCAACTGACGGCATTCAAACCCGCGCGCAACGACGCGGCCGTGGTGCGTGCCATCCAGCAGGTGGCCGCCCTCGACAAGCCCGACATGCCCGCCGCAACGCCTGACCGCACCACGTGGCATCTGCCGGTTCTGCCGCCTGCGCCCATTCAGACCGTCGCAACCGCCGTGAGCCGTGAAACAGCCGCGTTGACCGGATCCACCCCCCCGTTGCGCCGCCTCAGCCTGTCCGAAGCGGTTCAGACACCCGCTCAGGCGGGCGAGACGGCCGAGCTGCACGCCCGGGCCATCAGCCTCCCGACGGCCGGCGTCGTGACCCGGGCCGCTGTGCGCGACGTGTTGGCGGCGATCCGGAAACCGACGGCGGAAGGGCTCAACACCGATTCCCCCCACGCTATCGAACAGCTTGCCGCTTACAAGGCGAGCCCCATCGGCTTCGAGTCCTTCAAGGGGATGCAGGTGCCGGTCGTGCGGCTGTCCGAGCAGTTGCAGCAACTGGAGCCCACGGGAACGGCCGATCCGATCAGTGTGGATGGGGTCGTGTCCAAAAGCGAAATGGCCATCTCCTGGAAAAGCGGCCGCTTTAACACACACGCACCGGGACAACCTCCACCCGTGGCCGATCCGCCAACCTACTGCTTCGTCGGGAAGACGGAGATCAACGGTAAAACCCATCTTTACATCGCCTTCACCTGCGTGGATCCCGACATTTCCCAGCTTCTGGCTCGTTCCGGGGGCGGAAACGCCGCGGAACTCATTCGCGACGACTCGGTCGAAATCTTTCTCGATACGAATAACGACCGCAAGGACTATTTTCAGATCATTGCCAATGCAAAAGGCGGGGTGTGGTCGGGGTATTACCCGCGGCCCGCGTATGATGGCAAGGCCTTCACAGAGGTGCAGCCCTGGGATGCGCATGCCACGGTGAAGGCCGGGGTCACACGCGATCCGAGCCAGTGGACGTGCGAGGTGGTCATCCCATTCGACAGGCTCGGCGGAATGCCGGCCAAAGGGACACGGTGGGCCGTCAATTTCGCCCGCAATTTCCGCGGACAGGGAGCGGACTGGCAACTGCAGAGCTGGTTCGCTGTTTATGACAAGCAGCGCAACTTTCATCATCCGAATTTGTTTGGCATTTTCGAGTGGTGAACAAAAGGCCGGGCGAATCGTCCCGTCCCGTTGCGCCGCACCGCTCCGGTTTTGCAGTCGCCTCACGGGTGAGAATCGGGGCGCATCCCTGTTTTATTGACCTTGCGATGTGGACCTGTAGGCCGCAACTCCGATTGCGGCCCATTCCAAGGCCGGAATCGGAGTTCCGGCCCACCGAACTCAAGCCTGTAATGAAACAGGGATGCGCCCTGAGAATCGCCGCTTGCCAGATAGCAATTGGCAGGGACGCACGGGATTTGATATACTGATTGCAAAACAGGGCCGCAGGCGGCGACCAATAGGGCGCCCGGTGTGATCCTGAGAAAGGGCTACACAATGATCAGCAAGAAAAGTGCGCAGGCGATCAACGCACAAATCAACCGTGAATTCTTCTCGGCCTTCCTCTATCTGGCGATGGCCAAGGATGCCATGTCCAAAGGGTTCAAAGGCGCCGCCAACTGGTTGTCCGTCCAGTTCAAGGAAGAGCAGGAGCATGCTCTCCGTTTTGCAAAATATCTGGAAGACCAGGGGATCAAGGTCGTCCTCTCCGCGATGGAGGCGCCCAAGACCGAGTGGGCCGATTTGCTCGATATGTTCAAAGACGCCCTCGCCCATGAGAAGAAGGTGACTGCGTGGATCAACGAAATTGCCGAATTGGCTGCGGCCGAGAAGGATTTCGCGACGCAAAACATGCTGACGTGGTTTATCAACGAGCAGGTCGAGGAAGAGTCAAACGCGACCGACGTCATCTGGATGCTCGAAATGAGCGCCGGGTCCAAGGGCGCTCTCTTTATGGCCGACAAGCAGCTCGGGAAGCGCGGCCGCAGCTAAATCGCGATCGGCGTGTCGGGGTTCCGGAAACCACGGATTGCTAATGCATGAGGTCTGATGTCCTGAACCCCGGACACGGTCTAGAGGCGCGTGCATGCGTCGTGCACGTGCCGGTTCGGGGACGTGGATATGGAGTTGGCAACAGTAGAGTCCGGGGCGGTCTTTGGCGTGGACGCCTTTCAGGTGCGTATCGAAGTCCATGTGGGCGTCGGCGAGTTCATGACCGTCATCGTGGGCCTTCCCGACGCCGCCGTGCGCGAAAGCAAGGATCGCGTCTGGACCGCCATCCACAACTCGGGCTACCGGCCTCGTGCGGGACGCGTCACGATCAATCTGGCCCCCGCCGATGTGCGCAAGGAGGGCCCGAGCTTCGACCTGCCGATCGCGGTGGGGCTCGTCACGGCGTCGGATGAGGCCGACTGCCGCAGCCGCCTCGGCCGTTTCGGCTTGATCGGCGAACTCGCCCTCAGCGGCGAGGTGCGCCGCGTGCGCGGCGTGCTGCCGATCGTGCTGGAGATGCGCAAGAACGGCTTGGAGGGAGTCATCGTGCCGGTCGACAATGCGACCGAGGCCGCCGTTGTGGAGGGTATTGGCGTCTATCCCGTCCGCTCGCTCCGCCAGGCCGTTGATTTTCTTTCGGGCGAAGTCGACATCCATCCCGTCGCCCATGACCTCGACAACCTGTGTCGTCTGTCCCGGCGGCATTGCGACGATTTCGCCGAGGTCAAAGGACAGGAGACGGCCAAGCGGGCGCTCGAGATCGCCGTCAGTGGCGGCCATAATATTCTGCTGATCGGTCCACCGGGGTCGGGCAAGTCGATGCTGGCCAAACGCGTGGCTTCGGTGCTTCCGGAAATGACCCTCGACGAGGCGCTGGAAGCGACCCGCGTCCACAGCATCGCGGGGTTGCTCGACGACCGGCAGGCGCTGGTGCTCAACCGTCCGTTCCGTTCGCCGCACCACACCGTCTCGGACATCGGCCTGTTGGGTGGCGGCGCCAATCCCATGCCCGGCGAGGTCACGCTCGCCCACCGGGGCGTCCTGTTTCTGGATGAACTGCCCGAATTCAGCCGGAACGCCCTCGAAGTCCTCCGCCAGCCGCTGGAGGACGGCAAGGTCACCATCTCCCGCGCGGCGGGCACGGTTACCTTCCCGTGTCAGTTCATGCTGATCGCCGCCATGAACCCCTGCCCGTGCGGCTACTACGGAGACCCCGCCCACGATTGCCGGTGTTCGCCCCAGACGGTGCTCCGCTATCGCAGCCGCATTTCCGGGCCGCTCCTGGATCGGATCGATCTGCATGTCGAGGTTCCGGCCGTCCGCTACGACGAACTCGCCTCCGCCCCGCACGGTGAAACCTCCGAACGCATCCGGAACCGGGTTTGCGCCGCCCGCGCGCTCCAGCATGCGCGGTTCAAGAAGCGCCCGCGCGTCCTGTGCAACGCCGACATGGGGCCAAGCGATATCCATGCCCACTGTGCACTGGATGTCGCGACGCAGGACCTCATGCGCCTGGCGATGCAGGAGTACCGATTCAGCGCGCGTGCCTATGACCGCATCCTCAAGGTCGCCCGCACCATCGCCGACCTCGACCAGTCCGACGCCATCCAATGCATCCATATCACCGAGGCGATCCAATACCGTACGCTCGACCGGGCCGGGTGAGGGGTTGCGGAAGGGGCTGCGGGACAGGGGAGGGGATGCTTTCATACAGCATCACGCAGGCTTTCACGGTCGTCATCGATGCGGATTGGGTTTTAAGCCGTGGAGGAATAAGATGAAACAATGCGCATGGGGAATGGCGGCAGGTCTCGTGTGTCTGCTGGCGGGTTGTGATGGCCCAAGAAACTCGGTGGTGGCGACGGTGACAAATGCGCCACCGCCGAGCATGGTGCTGATCCCGGCGGGCATCAACAGCGGGACTGACCCTGACTTCGGACCGTACTCGCTCAAAAACCCGACGGCGTTCTACATGGACGCAACGGAGGTGACGAAGGCAAAATGGGACGAGGTATACGCCTGGGCTGTGACGAACGGGTACTCGTTCGACAACGTCGGGTCGGGCAAGGCGACGAACTATCCCGTCCACACGGTGAACTGGTACGATGTGGTAAAGTGGTGCAACGCCCGCAGCGAGAAGGAAGGCAAGACGCCGTGCTATAACCTGAGCACCTGGGCGTGCAACTTCGCCGCCAACGGCTACCGTCTGCCGACGGAGGCGGAGTGGGAATACGTAGCGCGGGGTGGGCTGAGCGGCAGGCGTTTTCCGTGGGGGGACACGATCACGCACAGTCAGGCGAACTACTACAGCGCCAGTTGGCCCAGCTACGACACGAACCCGACGCGCGGCTGCCACCCGACATACGCGACGGGCGGGCATCCTTACACGAGTCCGGCGGGCGCGTTCGCGGCGAATGGGTACGGGCTTTACGATATGGCGGGGAACGTGTGGGAGTGGTGCAACGATTTGTCGGCGGGTCGGTCCATCCGTGGCGGGTGCTGGGACGACTCGAATGAGTAGCGTTGGTCTCGTCCATAACTTCAAACTACCGCGTGGGCTGACTTGAGTTCCAACTCGTTGATGTTGTGAGTGTTGAGTGTGCTTTCAAGTTACCCGAGTGTTTCTTTGCGGCGAAGCCGCGCGGCTGGCTTTCAGCTTTTCTCTGTCTGTGGGATTGATGCTTGCTTTTAACACCTCGCGCTGCTATATGTCACACCGACTATTACTGGTGGATGCCCTGCATCATCCATTTTGAAGGAGTTGGGGTGATAGGAAACCCCGGACCGTGCATCACTGTTTCTCTGACCTCTCTATCACACATAAATATAGGTGGCGCAACGTTATGAAAGCAAATCACTGGGAAACAGTTTTAATGGCTGTCTTGGGGGTCTCTCCGTCTGTTCTCACCGAAACGCTCTGGGCGCTCGCGCAGGAATCCCCGCCGGTTATCCCTGACCGTATCGTGGTGTTGACGACGCGGACAGGCAGGTCGGCGTTGGAGGCATCGTTGTTTTCCGGCCAGGAATCCGGATGGACGCGATTGTGTTCGGAGTTGCAACGCCGTGGATTGCCGATCGAAAACAAACTCCGCTTCGGGCTTGCCTCGGATCACGTTCGCATCTTCCCTTCGGCAAACGGCGCCTGTGACCTCGATGACATTACCACATCGGCGGATAACGCGGCCGCCGCTGATTTCATCCTGCGCCACCTGCGGGCCGAAACGGATAATTCCCGCACCCGCGTGCTGGCATCCATCGCGGGCGGACGCAAGACCATGGGCGCGCTGTTGATGGCGTGCATGAGTCTGGTGGGCCGCGAGCAGGACCGCGTTTTGCACGTCCTGGTGAATGCGCCGTTCGACACGCCGCTTGATCCGCCGTTTCTGTTTCCGACAGGAAATGACCGGCATCGCACGCGAGAGGGAAAACCGGTCACAGTCAAACCGAAAGTGGATTTGATTGATGTCCCGTTCGTGAAGATGCGGGGCTGGTACGAAAGCGCATTCAAGAGCGCACCCCCGAGTTATGCAGCGCTCGTCAGAGGCTTACAGCGGGTCGCTCCGCCTGCGGCTAATTCGCCACGCCTGACCCTCGATGGCGATACCGGTACGATGTGCGTGACCGGCAGCGATGACGTGGCCCTGAGCCCCACCGAGTTCGCCGTTGTCTCGCTTGTCCTGCGTGACGATCCCGCCATCGCTGCTACGCTCTTCCGACTCCGCCAGACCCCTCCGCCGGCTTCGGTGCCGGCCTGGCTGCATGATTTCTGCGAAGGATCCCGTTTTACCTCCGACGAAACTGCGGCGCAGGAGGTCAGCAAGTGCCTCTCATCGGCCCGCAATAAACTTGCGGCGCATCCGGCGCTGACCGCTTTCGCAGACGCGCTCCTCCCCAAGCGTAATCGCAAACCGACCTATCCTAAAGCCAAAATCACCTTTCGCGGGTTCGATGGTTTTGCGGATATCCGCAGATAACCGTTTCATTGTGCAGCAGGGGAGACAAGTCGTAAGATGGCGCCGTTTTAAGGATACCTGGGCCGAAGTCCGGCGTCCCGTGTCGTGAGACCGTTGTGTAGATGAAGTCCTTTTATTGAAACCACATCCGAAAGGAGATCACAGATGAGTGAGCAGACATTCTGGATGGAGAAGCTCGCTGCTTTCCTCCATGACCCGCCGAACAAGTGTCTCGATATCGGCGGCCATGGCAAGAACGCCGACGCCTTTCTCGCAGCCGCAGGATTTACAGATGCCGAGGAACGCGAGCAAATCATAAAGAAAGTGAAATACGCTGACCACTTCGACGCGGCTGCGCAACGCTTTGGATTTCCCAAGGACAAATGCTCGGCAACGTTCGCCGAAGATCCGGCACGCGCCTTTGTGCATCCGCTCTCCTCGGCTGCAATCGCTGTCCGATCAAATCTGGTTCCACAGGCGGGCGCGGTGCATGAGACGCTCCAGACCGCCATCATGGGGATTGAAAGCGATGATTGGCGTAGCCGCTTTTTTCTTTACTGGCGCCGCTGGCAGGAAAACGCCTCATCCGTGGATCCTGACCTGGCGTTTCTTGCGGCCGACACTCGCATCCCGGATCATAGCATCTGGACGCACATGACTCTGGCGTCGGCGGTCGCCGGTTGTGGCGGCAAGCCCACGATGCTCCTGTTTCAATTGGGGCCGGTTCAGGACTTCATCGCCCAGGCCCGCTCGACGCGCGACCTGTGGTCAGGGTCGTATCTGATCTCCTGGCTGATGGCCCATGCCATGAAAGCCGTGAGTGATGCGGTTGGTCCCGATGCCATCATCTTTCCCAATTTGCGCGGCAACGGCATCTTCGACGCCCTTCACAAAGACACGATCTACAGCACCCGCTGGGCCGATGGAAAAGGCGGCCATGACACGACGTGGGATCGGATCAAGCAGGAAAAGGGTGGAGACGCCGAGGTTGCCACATGGCTTCTCACCCCCACGCTTCCCAATCGCTTTCTCGCCCTCGTTCCCGAATCACGCGCTGCGGAACTCGCCCAGGCGGTCGAAGCGGCGGTTCATACCGAACTCGCTCGCATCGGTGACGCGGTCTGGGCTTGGCTCCAGAAAAAAGGTACGCAGACCACATGGAAGGCGCGCTGGGACGCACAGCTTGCCGCTTTTCCTCAAACGGCCTGGGCCATCCAGCCGTGGCTCACCCGCGAGACCTGTCTGGCCGAAACCGAAAAACTGCCCGACACGGGCGTAGCTGAGCGCCTGAAAGCGGTCTTTGCGCTGGCGGAAGAAAAGCTACCCAAGGATGATCGCGACGAGCGTTATTACAATGCTGACAAAACCCGCCTCAAGAACCCCGGCCTCCTCTGGTCGGCGCATTACGCGCTCGTGGATGCCAAACTCGCCGCACGTCGCAATACCCGCGATTTTGCTGCGTGGGTAAACCCCATGCCCGACGCCTCGGTTAAAGACTCGCTCTCGGGCAAGGATGAGTGCATAGGCTCGGAAGAGTTCTGGAAATCCTTGTCTGCTGAACCTCTTTTCAACAAGGCGTCGGGGCATCGCTACGGCGCCATGAACCTGATCAAGCGTCTCTGGTGTCGCATGGATGAAGTGCCCTATCTGTCCGTTCGCCTCGGTCTTTCCGAGAGCGTTATCTCCGGCGCGTTAAGGACGGATTCCACGGAGGAAATCGCTAACAATAACATCCGTGATCGCGACCCGGCGACCGGGAAACAGAGTTCGCCTTCGCCCTATATCGCCGTTCTCGCCCTTGACGGCGATGAAATAGGCAAGTGGGTCTCGGGAGAAAAGACGCCACTCCTGTTGGAACAACTCGCACCGAAAGCACGGGGTTATCTCAAAACACTTTCAGGTGCTGACACGGTCAAGCGCTTGCTCACCCCCTCCTATCACCTCCAGTTCAGCGAAGCGCTCGCCAACTTCGCCATCTGGAAGGCGGGTGCCGTCGTCACCGCGAATCACGGCGAACTCATCTATGCTGGCGGTGACGATGTACTCGCCATTCTTCCGTCCACCCGAGCTATCGCCTGCGCCCAGGCGCTGCGCGCCGCATTCCAAACCGATTACGAAGGGGCTCGTCTGTATCCGGGATCGAAATGCGAGGTCTCGGTCGGCATCGCCATCGGTCATCAGAATGCCCCGCTGCAAATGCTGGTTCGCGAGGCGCAGAAAGCGGAAAAACGCGCCAAAGGATTGTACGGCCGCGCCGCGCTGGCCATCAGCCTCTACAAGCGTTCGGGCGAGACCATCGAATGGGGATGCACATGGAAAAGCAAAGCCCTCGACCTGATGCGGGAGATCACCACCCTGAACACAGCGGGGAAGCTCTCGGGCCGCTTCCCTTACGCTCTGGCCGCGCTGCTCCAGCCCTACGCGCTGGAAGACGAGAAAGATGCCGGCAAACTTGCGGCCATGCGCCCAGTCATCGAGGCTGAGGTGCGCCATGTCCTTTCGCGCCAGGGTTCGGGCCTCTCCGGCGACGAGCGGAAGGCGCTGGCCTGCGAGATCGACGCCTGGCTCGCCGTTTGCTGGTCTCCACCGCCGTCTGCGTCCGGTGTCCGGCGTCCTGGGTCCCAGCCCGAGGACGCAGGACCCAGAACTCAGGCCCCAGAGCGCCAAGCGCCGCAGCCCCGCCCCCAAGACTTCATCAACCTGTTCCTGGCCGAAACATTCATCAACCGTCTGAGAGGGGAGAACTAATCCATGAGTGATCATACCTACAATCTGCAACCCCGCGACCGGCTCTTTTTGCGCGACGCCCGCCCGATGGCGGCCTCCGACGCCGGCCTCGGCGCCAACTGGCCGCGTCCAGACCAGCTCTGGAATGCCATCATCAACGCCTTTCATCGTGCCTGGCCCGGGCCCAAGCTCCAGTCGTGGGAGGGCGCGGCACATACCAAGAGGGCCACGGACAAGCATCAGGATTCATCCTTCCGCTTCGGCGCGCTCAAGACCCTCGGCCCGTTTCCGTCCAAGGACGACGAGATCTATTTTCCTTTCCCGCTCGACTGGAACATGGAGATCGTCCCGCTCGACTGGAACATGGAGATCGTCCCGTGCGCCGGAACGGATCTTCCTGCGCCGCTCACACACGCCTTCCGTGCCATGACAATAGGCAAGGCAGATCACCCCCAGTGGCTTTCGTTGTCCGACTACACCCGCTATCTTGCGGGCGAATCCTTCGAACCGATCAAACCTGATCTCTACGACGAAGAGCGCACCATCGGAATAGCCATCAATCCCGAAACCGGCACGACCGGCGATGACGATCACAAGCTCTATCAGGCTGAGTATCTGCGGCTTCGCCCGGATGTTTCGCTCGCCTTCACTGCCTCGTGCAAAATCACGCCCAAAGGCGATGTCTGCGTCACGGTCGATGATGTGTTTAAGTTGCCCGACGCCCCGCAGGAACTGATTCTGGGCGGACAGCAAGGCGTGGCCGGGCTCACGGCGCGGGCCGCCGAACTCAGACTGCCTCAGGCCAAGATCACGACGCAATATTTGCGCTGGACGCTGCTCTCGCCCGCAGTCTTTTCCGCAGGGTGGCTGCCGGGATGGTGTCGGGATTCGCGAAAAGCGCCCGAGGCGCCGCTCGGAACCGTAATGCTGCGGGAGGCGTCCGCTAGCCTCATCGCCGCCCGCGTCGGAAAGCCACTGCCCTTTTCCGGCTGGGATCTCCAGTCCAAGGGCCCCAAGCCGACGGTTCTCGCCGTGCCCGCCGGCTCCTGCTATGTTTTCGATTGCGAGACCGTCGAGAAGGCGCGCACGCTGGCCGCGCTGCTCCACGGCCGTCCCCGCAGCGACCGCTTCGGCGAAAAAGGCTTCGGCATCGGCGTCTGCTCGTCAGTCGGGACGCAGGACTCAGGACCCCGGCCCCAGCCTGAGTCCCCGAGTTCTGCGTCCTGAATCCTCATCACTCTCACCCACAACCCAAAAGGAAAACACAACCATGACCACCCAAATCCTCACGCTCTTCACCCGCACCCCGCTTCACGTCGGGGCCGGCTCTTCTGTTGGCGCCATTGACCAACCCGTCATCCGCGAACGCCATACGCGCTTCCCGGTCATCCCCGGCAGCAGCATCAAAGGGGTGCTGGCGGACTTGTGGAACGACCCTGAATCGCCCAAGACCCGATCCGAAAAGGCGTCGATTCTCTTTGGATCGGATGACTCGAACAATGCCCGTGCTGGCACGCTCCTGATCGGAGAGGGTCGCCTTCTTGCCTTCCCCGTCCGCGCGGCCAAGGGGTGCTTCGCCTGGCTGACCTGCCCGCTCGCGCTCAACCGCTTCATGCGTGACAGCGGCAAGCCTTTCGCCGTTCCCGCGCCAGCCGAAGAGGAGGTGTTTACCGCCTCATCCGATTCAAAGGTGGTTTTCGAGGAGTACCCGCTGACCGTCAAAGGTCCGTTGGACGCCGCCCTCGTCGCCGCCTTGCAGGGCATCTGCGACGATGACGTTTGGAAAGCGCTTCCGGCTAAGCTCGCCGTCGTGTGCGACGAGCTCTTCAGTTATTTTGCCGAGAACGCCTGCGAGGTCGCCCAGCACATCCGCGTGGACGACGAAAAGGGCGTGGTCGCGAACGGCGCGCTCTTCAATCAGGAGAACGTCCCATCGGAATGCCTGTTCTACAGCGTCGTACAGGGTAAGGATGAAGCAGCCTTGCCCGCGCTGCAAGCGGGGCTCGGGAAATGCGCCAATCTGCTTCAGGTCGGCGCCGACGCCACCACCGGTCTCGGTTGGTGCACGGCCAAGATGAACTGAACCTGTTGAAAAGGAAATGCAACAATGAAAAACCTTGAACAGATCCGAGCGAAGAATGCATTGGATGCCGCTACTGGCAAAAGTTTCAGAGGCGCAAATGACGGCGAAGTGGTGAAGAAGATTCCGCCCATGATCCGCGAGAACGGTCTCTTGGGAGCACTCGCATTCGCGAAGGAAAACGAAGCGAAGACTAGCCATGCCGATGTCTTCCGCGCGATCATCAAGCATTTGGCAGGCATCGGCGCGATCAAACAGGAAGCTGATCTGGCGACGTTCATTCAAACGCTTTGCGCCTCCGACGCCGCGCACCTCCGCGCCCTCACCGCCGAAGCGTTGGCCTATCTCAACTACCTGCGCCGTTTCGCCCGCAAAGGGAAAGAGGAGGGAGAAAATGCCAAATCCGCGTCCTGAGTCCGGATTCCGGGGTCCACAGCCCTCCCAACCCCGCCCGACGGCCCTGTCCGAAGTCGTCACACTCCTCGGCGGGGAGCGGTTCCCGAAATGCGAGTCGCCCTCCCTGCGTCTGGAGAAGTTCGTCCGCATCGGCGGCAACTCCAAAAAGGACGAGATCGCCGACGTGGTCGCATGCCACGCCAAGCACGGTCATCGCATTCCCGCGTGGCCGACCCTGCCGTCCGGATCGGTCTCCTTTACCGCTACGCTGGGCGCGCGTCTGATCATCAACCAAGCCGGAGGAATCCTCGAGAACGCCGGACTCTGCCTCCACCGCCATTTCGGCGACCCCTACATTCCCGGCAGTGCCGTGAAGGGGATCGCCCGCCACGCCGCCTGGTGCGAGTGGCAGGAAGAGACGAACCCTGAAAAGAAACGCCAAATCGCACAGCAGATTGTCCGCGTCTTCGGTTATCCGACGGGGGATCAGGGGCTGGACAGTTACGTCGCTTCCGGATATTCCGACCGTCCCAAAGCGAGCGCCGGCGGCGTGTCTTTTCTACAGGCCGTGCCGGAGGGAAGGGTGGAACTGGCAGTGGATATTGTGACGCCTCACGGCGGCAACGATTGGAGTGATCCCATACCGAACCCCTTCCCTGTGGTCAACAACGGCGCACACTTCCGTTTTGTCATTATCCCGCAGAGAGCATGTTCTTCCGCTGACACCCGAGCTTCAGAGTTGTGGCTGAAACGTGCGCTTGGCCATCAAGGCGCGGGAGCAAAAACAACTGCGGGTTACGGTTGGTTCATGGGAGATGGTATCTCGCGGCCAACAGAGAAAGTGATCCAAATTCCTTTAAAACTCATCTCGCCAGCGTTTCTTCGTGGAGCGTCTGACGCATCTCAGGGTGAGTTGCGTGTGGCGACATTGCGCGGAATGTTACGCTGGTGGTGGCGCTACCTTTTCCGTAGCATCATGACAGAGGCCGCCCTCAAGCAACTGGAGAGTGAGGTCTGGGGTAGCGCGAGCACACGCCCGCCACAAGCCAGCATGATTACTCTACGGCTAATCAAGACTCCCATTCAGAATCGTGCGATGCCTTTCGACAAAGAAGCCAAAGCTAAACAGATGCCGCGTTCCTTCAACCAAAACAGAACTGCGGGAATCGCATATTTGTCCTATGGAATGGACGAGCGGTCAAAGGACGAGACAAAACGGAGAAGCGTTCTGGAGCCGGGCGCCGAATGGACGCTTGAACTCACGGCGCGTGCGAACCGGATACTGTCAGCAGAACAGATATTGGAACATGCAAAACTTGCGATTACAGCCCTTTGTAACTTTGGCGGAGTTGGTTCTCGATCCCGGAAGGGGTTTGGCTCGCTCGATTGTGGAATGACCTTTCCTGATGACGCCACACTCTTTGAACGAATGTTCAAGTCCTTGGCAGGAAGTGGGATCACCACCGATCCTGATATCGAGAACCCTTATGCCTACACCACTTCACTTGCGGGATCTGTGATGGTGAAGGTGCGTGATGCATGGCAGGTCTTGGATCGCATTGGCTATGCAATCCAATCAGTAGCTTCTTCCCACAAGCATGAAGACGCAAAAGCTGTTCTTGGATTGCCGCGCCAAATCCACGGCCCGCGGAGGGATCCGCTGCCACATCAACGCAATGCCCACACGCCCCCCGTGCATCTTCAAGGCGTGTCTCCAGTCAAGAATCGTCTGGCATCGCCGCTGTGCGTTCATTTAGCGCCTGTGGCGGGTGGTTTCTCTGTGAATCTCACGGCATTTCCATCGAGTCTGGCACGCAGAGAAGACGTATCAACTCAGTTACTTCAGGAGTGCATTGATGAAATTGCAAATGTGTTAGCAAAGGCTTTTCCGATCAAATGAAGCATTATGTGAAGGACTCAGGACCCCGGACACCCGACCCAGGGTGCCTGCGTCCTGAGTCCGACGTCCTGCGTCCCCCACTCCCACAACACCCAACCCCCACCGAAAGGCGCGCCCCATGAAATCCCTCTTCGATAAATCCGGCGGCTACCGCAAGCTCACCTCCTTCAGCTTCGCCACGCTCATCCACCTCGCCACCATCCGCTTCTGCAAGCGCTTCATCCCTTACAAGGAGGATCCGCTCGGCAAGACCGCCGGCCAGATGATCGGGGCCGCCCGCTCGGGCCGGCAAAATATCATCGAAGGTTCGGAACGCGCCGCCACCTCGAAGGAGACCGAGATGAAACTCACCGATGTCGCCCGTGCCAGTCTCGCTGAGCTTTTGGGCGATTTCGAAATCTTCCTGGCTGACCGGGGCGCCATTCCGTGGAGCGTCCGCTCCACGGAGCATCAGGCCGTGAGCGCGCTCAACCCCGCCCCCTTCGAATACACCGACGACGTGCTGCACGACTACTGGGTCTGGTTCCACCGCGAGAAGAAGGCGTTCGACCCGTGGATCGAGCATGATGATCCCGCCGTGGTCGCCAATGCGCTGATCATCCTGATCCGCCGCACCATGGCCATGCTCGGGGGCCAGATGCGCCATCAGGGCGAGGCCTTTTTGGAAGAGGGCGGCTTCCGCGAGCGCCTGACCCAGTGCCGCGTCGAAGCGCGCGATGCCACAGCCGAGACCCCCGCACCCGCCTGTCCCGACTGTGGCAAGCCCATGCACACTCGCACCGCCAAGAGCGGCCCCAACGCCGGCCAGCCCTTCTGGGGCTGCACCGCCTACCCCGCCTGCAAAGGGACACGGAGGATTTCGAGGACTCAGGACCCCGAACTCGGGACCCAGCCCATCTGCGTCCGTAGTCCTGCCTCCTGAGTGCCCACCAAAAGAAAGCCAATCCCATGACACACCTCTGCCTCGTCTCCGACCAGCCCGTCCCGAATCTCCTGCCCGCCCTGGAATCCAATCCGGCGATCAAGCCGGATCGGGTGGTGCTAGCCGTCTCCGCGAAAATGCGCCAGAAGGCGAGTTTCCTCGAACAGGCGTTCACGGCGCGAAAGATCGCCTGTGAGATCCTTGATGTGAAAGATCCCTATAATCTGCCGGAGCTTCAGCAAACCTTTATCAACTGGCTCGACCCGCGCGCCAACGAGGCGGTGGTTCTGAATGTCACTGGCGGCACGAAGCCGATGGCGATCGCCGCTCAGGAGGCGTTCCGCATGGCCGGAAAACCGGTCTTTTATGTCAACATCGCGAGTGACGAAATCGTCTGGTTGGATGCCTCCAGGCCGTCCTGCCGCATGGAGAAGTCGCTGCCGCTCAAGACCTACTTCCAGATTCACGGTTACACGATGGACGAGGAACGACGCAACATGCCCGAAAAATGGTCCGCGTTCTGCAAGGAACTCACGGGCCATGCAACCCAATGGCAACAGGCTCTGGCCAAGCTGAACTGGCATGCCATGCAGGCCGAGCGCCGCGACGTGCTGGACGAAGGCCGAATCGCCGATGGCGGTTCGCACTGGGACGAGATGATGGAACAGCTTTACTACAATGAAATCATCCGCGACCGCACCCGCCTCCATTTCAAGAGCGCCAAGGCCCGCGCTTTCGCCAATGGCGGATGGATCGAGTGGCAGGTGTACGAGACGGTCCGCAGTCTCGCGGGCGTAATCGATCCCACCCTGAATCTCCAGATCGCCGATGCTGCGGGCAACAAGAACGAGCTGGATGTGGCCTTTCTGTGCCGCAATCGGTTGTTCATCATTGAGTGCAAGACCAAGCATCTGGATCGCAACGCGGACGATTTCCACGGCCCCGCCGCCGAGGCGGTTTACAAGCTCGACGCCTTGCTCAAGACCGGTGGAATCCGAACCAAGGGGATACTGGTTTCGTTCATGCCGGTCGGTGCCAACCACAAGCATCGCGCCGAAGCGGCAGGCATCACCGTGATTGATCAAGGCGGCCTGCCCCGCCTCAAGGAACTGCTCACGACCGCGATCAAGTAGACGGCGTTCAGATCACAAGATCCAAGACTCCGCCTCTGCGTTCTGGGTCCTGCGTCCTGAGTCCCCCCCCAAGAAACCGAAATGGCTCGCAGAGACACGTCGTGCGGATATCCACGGATAACCGCACGCCCCACACGGGCCTGATCTTGGCGTATTCTGACGGTGTTTTCAAGAACACCTCGGAGACGCCCATGACACTGTCCACACACCTGACGCTCACTGGCGAGCAGAACCTGGTTCTGACCCTCCCCCCGAAAGACCCCGTGCTGATCAAAGGCGCGGCGGGAAGCGGCAAGACAACCGTTGCGGTCTATCGCGCCAAACACCTGCATGAATCCTACCGCGACCTCTTCCGCGAGGATACGATCGCCGTCTTTTCGTATACAAACGCGCTGGTTAATTTCATCCAGGAGTTGCTCCCTGCCGGTTCTTTTGCGGTCATGACTCTGCATAAGCAGGCCATGCAGTTGGTCAGGCGTCATCCCGAGATGGCGCGGCTCACACCCACAAGTCCCGTCCCGGCATGTATTGATCTGGCCTTGGTGGCCGCGCGTCAAACCTGCGGCCGGGAGCGTTCCATCCTGCAGAAAGACAGGGATTTCTACCAGCATGAGATTGCCTGGATCAAGGGGCGCTGCATCGCCACGCTGGAGTCTTATCGGAATACTCCCCGCACTGGACGTGGCACCGCCGACCGCGTGACCGCCGATGACCGCGAGGTGCTGTGGCAGGTGGTGACCGAGTACAACAGGCATCTGCGCGCCGCTGGCAGCATGGACTGGGATGATGTGATCCTCGGCGGACTGTATATCGCTTCTCAGCCGGGGTTCGAGCCGCCGTTTACACACATCGTTCTGGACGAGGCGCAGGATTGCACCTTTGCCCAATTGGCGCTCATCGCCAAGCTGGTGACGCCCGAGACCAACAGCATCACCCTAGTTGGTGACGCCGCCCAACGGATTTATCAGAGCGGGTTCTCTTGGGCGGAGACAGGCATCCGCGTGGCTGGCGCCCGAAGCCGTGAATTCAAGAAAAACTACCGGAACACAAAACAGATCGCCGCCGTCGCGGCCTCCCTCCTGTCGCATGAGGAGGATCGCACGGAATTCACGGAATCCGAAGTGCCTGATCGCGAGGGCATAAAGCCGATCCTGAATCATTGCGCCTCGTTTGCGATTCAACAGAATCTCCTCGCTCAGCGACTCGCGGCGCTTCCAGAAGGGAACTCTGCGCTCGTGACGGCCCCTTCTCGCAAGATGACAGAGACCATCAGCCGCGAACTGGAAAAGCAGGGGTTCCGGGTGGTCAATCTCAAGACCGGCCAGCGGCCGTGTGCCACAACTGCGGCCACAGCCTCGCGGACCGTCTTTCTCTCCACCATGAATTCCGCAAAAGGCTTGCAGGCGGACCATGTCTTCCTCTGTTCGTTGAACGCAGGCGATCTGCCATCGAGGGGGCACGAAGATGACCCCGAGGAAATCTCCCGCTCCCGCAAGCTGCTCTATGTCGGCCTGACCCGGGCGCAACAGACCGTGGAGCTGTTCTTCTTCGGGGAGCCTTCGCGCTTCCTGGCGGAGATCGCCCCGGAAACGATGGATAAACAACGCTGGAAGCAGGGCGCATGAATGCTCAAAATTACCCGTCTCCCATCGCCGATGCCGCGCGCAAGCGCGGGATCACCCGTCTGATCCATTTTACACCTGCCGAAAATCTGATCGGCATGATCGAGACGGGCAAAATCCTTCCCCAGAAGGAACTGCTCGCATACGCCCGAACGCAGAAGGATGCGTTCCTTCTGGACTACATCCGCATCAATGACGCCTTGCGGTATGACGGACGACGCGACTGCATTAATCTGTCCATCCAGCATCCCAACGTGTATTTGTTCCGTCGGTTTCGTGAACAGCACAAACGGTGCGATATCTGGGTGGTGATTTCTCTTCCTGTCGAGTGCCTCGATATTCCAGAAACCGTCTTTACAACCGGTAACGCGGCATCTTCGCATGTGCGAAAGTATGGCACGGCGACGGGGATCGATGGATTTGAGGCCCTTTTCTCCGAGCACTTGATCTCCGCCAACATGCAAGGATCCCGCACGTTGGCGCGTGGGGTGCTGGCCAGTCAGTACCCGACGGACATTCAGGCGGAAGTATTGTTGCCTGCACCCGTTGATCTGATGCGCATTGTATCGTTTTCGGTTGAAAACGAGGAGCACGCACGACGGCTCACGGGGATGTTTCGCTGCACCACCGCCGCCGCTTTGTCTGAACGCGTGACGGTTGTGCCTGATCTGTTTGGTGAAAGGAAGGGCTGACTATGGCATCACGACCTGTTTTTTTCCCTGTATTGTCCGGCGCTCCCGGAGTGAAGATTGAAATGGTTTCATTTCAATGGCTGCCAGGGATCGCGCCTTCCCAGAAGAGGAAAAATGTCGTTACTCTGCATCAGGCTATGCAAACGGCGTTTGGCGGACACACCCCGCTCGAAGTCTCGTCCAAATCACCCGTCGCCTGGGGCGTCCGGTTGAGCGCCTTTAGTCTGGGGATTGAAAGCACGCGATCCCGCGGATTCGTGTGCGTGGAGGCGCTCTATCAGTGCAGCAAGGTATTTGCCGATGCGGGGCCCTTTCCACAAGGGTATGCGCTTCCGGCGATGGAGGCTCGCGAGTTGGTTAAACCGCACGCCGCCAAACCGGTGAAGGCCTTCGATCTGCACGGCGTGCGCTGGCCGATCACTCCATCCCGCGCCTTCTATGACTGGATCTATTGCCAAGCCCTGCATCGCAACCCGGAATTGGTCGCCGAATTGAGCGGCTTCACCTGCTTTACCGACATTGAGTTCAATCCCACGCGCTCCATAAATTGCCAGGCCTATGCCGTTGCTCTTTATCAGTCACTGGTCGCGTGCGGGCAGTTACAGAAAGCGCTCGCTTCCCAGGCCGACTTTCTGTCCATTCATCCACGCGAATCGGTTTGCCTGGAACCGCGCCGCAAGACTCCGCGCGGTGCGCGCCGCGTTCCGGCGCGCAAACCCAGCCGGCCACGTCGTGGTCCCGCGCCCCAGCCTGCTCCGTTGACCCTCTTTGAACAGGCCATGCCCAGTCAGGAATAATCCCGATGACACTCGACCTCTCCCAACTGTACGCCGCCGATGGCACCGCCCGGCTCGCCCGCCTCGATGCGTATGTCTGCGCGGCATGCGGCGCCGTGCCCTTAGGCGCGGACGTGATTCTCACCGGGCCAGCCCCGATATGGCTCTACCTGCGATTGGCGCACGCCCTTCACGGACGCGTCCGCACGCTGTCCTACACAAGCCCGGTCTCGGGCGAAGTGACGATTTTTGACCACAACCCCTGAGTCCGCGTCTTGAGTCCCCCAAACCATGGCATCTCTCATTCTTAATGGCGACACCCTGCGCGTGACCCTTCAATCCAAACGGATCGAAGTGCTTTGCCGCGTCGTTGACGAGCAAGGCGAGCGGCAGGAGACCCATCAGGTGCCGCTCTTCGATGTCGAGCGTGTGGTGGTCATGGGAACGCCGTCGGTTTCCATGCCGGTTCTGACACGGTTGATGGATGAGGGGATTCCGTGCTTCTTTCTGACGCGGCATGGCCGCTGGCGGGGAAGCCTGCTGCCAGACAACAATCTGAACGCGCACCGGCGCATCCGGCAATATGAAATGGGCACCGACGTTGCATTCGCCCTTCGCGTCTCCCGCAAGCTCATACAAGCCAAGATCAAGAATGCGCGGAGGGTTTTGCAACGGCTGGCCGCCAACCGGGACCTCTCGAACGATCCCGAACAGATCCGCGTGTGCGATGAGATGCGAAATTGGGCGGACAAGGCCCTGATCGCCAACACCACCGATATCGCCCGGGGGTTTGAAGGCATGGCCGCCGCTCTATATTTTCAAAGGATCGGATGCTTCTTTTCCGAAGCCATCCCCTTCGTCACCCGGAACCGGCGTCCGCCGCGCGACCCGGCAAACGCCTTGCTCTCATTCGCCTACACCGTGCTGCTGGGTGAAATGGAAGGCGCCATTCGCGCGCATGGTCTGGATGCCGGAATCGGCTGCCTGCATTGCGACCGGACCAACACCCCCTCGCTCGCGCTGGACCTCATGGAGCCGCTGCGGCCGGTCGTCGCCGATCTGCTGGTGCTCAATCTGGTCAACCACAACATGGTCAAGCCGGAAGAGGACTTCGAAACCAACACCGACGACGGCGGGGTCTATCTCTCCGAGACGGGACGCAAGGTCTTCTTCCTGATGTATGAGCAGGCCATGACCCGACGTTTTGCTCTGGCCAAGGGTCAGCCCCATACCGACCTGCGCAAAGTGCTGGACGATCACGTCTGCGCCTATCTCCGCATGCTGGATCAAAACACCGAAGAGGACTTCTTCCTGCTGCCCTGACCGGCCCGATAGAACCCGAGACAAAGGGCGCAGAACCCGGAACGCTGGCGCATCGGCCGGCATCTGGAGGCCCCGTTGCCCACGCTTTAATCATGCCCTCACTCGCTCATGAAATTGGCGAGACCGCTCGCGACCTCGCGACCTACCGCATCGGCGAGACGGCACCCCGGTATATTCCAAAAGAACAGGAGGCGCGCCATATGATCCGACTCGTCGCCTACGACATCACGACCCCAAAACGCCTGCGCCTCGTAGCCAGAACCTGCGAGGACTACGGTGTGCGAATTGAGAAAAGCGTCTTCGAATGCGATCTCGAAGAATCCCACTTCGTTGTCTTTTGGAGCACGCTGAGCGCCATCATTGACCCTGAGGAAGACTCGTTGATTGCGTATAAGATCTGCAAATCCTGTATTCGAGATATTCACAGTGCGGGAGTCATAGAAAGACCCCAAGCCCGGCTCGTCTACCTTTTCTAACGCCCGGGTCACACACATCCGATCCATTGTCGGAGGCAGTCAGATAACCATAAAACCGGCCATCTGCCTCCGAGCATCCATAAAGCCTTAAAAACCAGCAGGTTGCGTGTCTATTTTTCAATGCTTATGAACCCAAAAACAGCCACCCGGTATTCAGAACAAGCGCCTCCCTCCAAAACCATCATAAACACCCCAAAAACGCCTTGTAAACCAATGCATTTATGAGGTACACTCAAAAAGATTCATTCAGCCGAAAGGCGATTGTGACTCCGCGGCGTGCTCGCCAACCCATTGGTCACGCGCAGCGCGTGACTCAAAAAGATTCATTCAGCCGAAAGGCGATTGTGACCTAGGCGC
>Ga0265594_1000191_pt1 | contig 48879 bp, 40 predicted proteins | sample saktaG_11_FD_190147 | JGI IMG/M metagenome (GOLD analysis project Ga0265594, IMG submission 190147) | Saline water microbial communities from Sakinaw Lake, British Columbia, Canada - sak_2011_5_24_80m | ecosystem: Environmental > Aquatic > Non-marine Saline and Alkaline > Saline ...
CTGGGTTTGCTAAAGTATGGGCTACCAAAGATGTTGAGATAAATATATCTGTCTATGCGAGAGTAGGAAGTGCTTGGGATAGTGCTTTATCTGCCTCTGAAGCTTATGCTAAATTTAGTTATTTAAGCAATGCAGCAACAGCAGCGAGAACAGAAGTCCAATCAACAGAAACTATTGCCAATGACACTAGTTGGACTGCCTTTACTTCGGGCAATATAACACCATTACAAACTGGATTTGTATATATTTGGTTCAATTTGGCGGAATATGAAGACGCTGGGGAAAATGTTTATGTAGATATTAAACCAGTAACTAACTAACTAATTTTATAATTTTTAATTTTTAATTTTATAAATAATTATTTAATGATTAAATTTTTAAAACGATGAAGTATGATTTAGAAGAACGAACGGCTAAATTTGGAGAAGACGTTATTGATTTTGTTAGAATGATTAATAGAAATGAAATTAACCGCCCTTTAGTTTCTCAGATAGTAAGATCGGCAACGAGTGTAGGAGCTAACTATATGGAAGCTAATGGAGCTAGTTCTAGAAAAGATTTTAAGAATAAGATCTTTATCTGTCGGAAAGAATCTAATGAAACAAAACATTGGTTAAGAATGATTGCTAAAGCAAATAGTGACAAAGAAAATGATTGCCGAAAATTATGGACAGAAGCTCATGAATTAACGCTAATTTTTGCTAAAATATCAAAAAGTTGTGATGTTTAGAAAGACTAAAGATCAGATTTAAAAATTAAGAAATTATTTAAAAATTACAAAATTAAAAATTAAAAATTGATATACAGCATGAGAACACCTTTAGTCACATTATTTATAATCATCGGTTGTTTCGGAATAACTGGTTTTGCCTTTGCTGGTGATTATTGGATTTCAGGTCAACCAGTTCAGACCGATAACACTAATTATGAATGGTCTATGGGAAGCACTTCAGTTGTTGTTGAGGCTAACTCAGTTCCGACTATTAGTTCAGTTTCAGATTCTCCTGATCCTATAGAAGTAGGAAATAATATTACCTTTTCTGTTGATTGGGATGATGCTAATGTGGAAGGTATAAATATGTATATATGTAAGGCCGATGATGGAACTAGTTCTGGTTGTGGAGCAGGAGGAACATGGTGTTCTAATTCAGATGACTATGATCTGACAGATCCAATAACTTGTCTATATACCACTCAATCAGAAGATGCTGGGATTAATAATTATTATAGTTATGTTTGTGATGTTTCAGGTGGTTGTTCTTCTTCTTCTGGTAGTTTCACGGTGGGACCAGTAGTAAAGGCTAAATTAAAAGGAAATATGATAATTAAAGGAGGAGAAGTTAAAATAAAATGATTAATTTTAAATTTTTAATTTTTAATTTTATAAATAATTATTAAATGATTAAATGTTTAAAAATTTAGAAATTAAGAAATTATTTAAAAATTACAAAATTACAAAATTACAAAATTCGTGAAAAAGTATATAGTCCCATCATTAATATTAATAGTAATAATAGCTGGAATAGTAGTTATGGCTTTATTATTCTCAGATAAAGATCCTTTGATTAGTGAATTAGCTAAGTTGAATGTATATAGTAGAGAAGAATTGTCTTTTCTTAAAGAACAAGGATTCTTAGATAATATAGATCAGAATAGTATCTCAGGGAATAAAGAAGAAATACTGTCTTTAATTAAAGCTTCTACCTTAGTAGAACAAAATATCGATAACAAAGATGAGTCCTTTGAAGTCTTAGCTACAAAGTTGAATAAAGATAACTATCAAATGGCTTTCAGACTAGAGAATAGAAGTAATGAAAGCAGAGATTTTTATCTAATACCAATATCTAAAACCAATCAAACAGAGTTTAAAGGAATGAATGGAGTATTGAACAACAAGAACTTATTCTCTGTTAACCAAGATGATATTAAGAATCAACCTTTACAGACTCTTTATGATGTAGAACAACATAAACAACAATTAAATCCACAATTAGCTCAAGCCTATACAGATATAGATAATAATAACTATCAACCTAAGCCCGTTAAGATAACCTTAGATGCTAATACTACTTTACTAGCTAAATCTAATTGGGGAGTTAAGGGTTTGACTTCTGGTGCTATGGAGCCAGTATACCTATTAGTTTATGGTTCAGCTGGAGGAGCTAAAGATGGGCTAAGTACAGAGAACCCAGACGGAACCAAGAACTACAAGAATAAATGGATGGGTTCTTATGAAACAATTTGTTTTGATACAGCAGATGGAGATTTAGATAAAAAGCAATATGCTTTAAATGAAGATGGAACAGGTTATTATATCAGCATAAAGGGCAAAGATGAAGGTCAATTTATATCAGTGGACTTATCTTATGATGTTTCTAAATTAGAAGAAGTTCATATAGTTCCAGGTGCTAAATGTTACTATGATGAGTTCCTTACTGCTAAAGGAGCTAAGGCTATCTGGAAGAATGGAGAATGGGAAATGGATAAGATGCCTAACGATGGAATGGTTAGAATTAAGAGTGATTCTCAAAAGTATTGGGATACTGCAAAAATAAAAAATCATTCTCAACCAGAGAGAATTGAAATAGTAGATGAGTTGTCACCACCAGAACCTCCGCAACCACATAATGAACCTCATAGTATTGCTTTTGATGCGGTTAGTGATTCAATATATAGGGGATGGGTATCATCTTTTTCATACAGCCACACTTGTGGGTCTAGTGCAGATTTCTTAATTGTAGGTGTTGCTTTTTTTGATAATGGCGCTAATGATATGACTTCAGTAACATATAATAGCGAATCTTTGACTCAAGCTGTAATTCATGATTTTAGTAATACTTTTGCAGCCGTATATTATATGTATGCACCCGATACTGGTAGTGCTTATTCTATAGTTGTTACTTTTAATGATGATATAGCTGGAGGTGGGGCTGTTGCGTCTTCATATAGTGGTGTTAATCAATCTGACCAACCAGATGCCACTAATTCTGCTGGAGGTTATGGTTCTTCTGCTAGCGTGAATGTAGAAACACAAGCAGATAATTCTTGGGTGTTTAGTGCAGCTCATATGTATGATTCTAGTGGGAGTCCGGGTTGTGGTAATACGCAACTAGCACTGCTTAATTCAGGTTCTTATTTTGCGGGTCTTAGCGATACTGGAGGTCCTAAAACTCCAGCAGGAACTCAACAAATGTCATGGAGTTATCTTAGCTATGGAGAACAGGTTATAGCGGCAATGTCTTTTGCTCCAGCAACCAACAAAGCTCCGACGATTACTTCTGTTAGTGATTCACCAGATCCTGTGAAGCAAGGAAATGATGTTACTTTTTTTGTTGATTGGGATGATACTGATGCCGAAGGAATAAAAATGTTGGTTTGTAAAACAGACGCTATTACAGCAGCTACTCCTGCTTGTGATGGAGGAGAGTGGTGTTCAAATAAAAATGATTATGACTTAACAGATCCCATAACCTGTGATTATACAACCACTTCATCAGAACTTGGTTCTAATGACTATTATGTCTTTGTTTGCGATGATCAGCCAAGTTGTTCTTCTTCGTCTTCAGGGACTTTTACGGTAGAACCATTAGTTAATCCTTCAATGAAATTTCCTGGTGGAACAAATTTAAAGGGTGGGATAATACTTAAATAGAATTATTGATAATGATGAGAATTAGAGAAATTGTTTTGGATATATTATTCCCGAAGAAATGTCTTGGTTGTAATAAAGAAGGGAAGTATATATGTAAAAACTGTGAATTATTTATGCTAGATTTGTCAGAGGCCTGGCCTCTGACAAGTTTCTGGGAATATAATGGAATTGTCAAAAAAGCAATTCATCAAATAAAGTATGGTGGAACGTATGATATGGTCAGAGAAATAGTAAATAAAAAAGAATTTGAAATTGATAAAAATACGGTTATAACTTTTGTGCCAATGTATATTAAAAAAGAAAAAGAAAGAGGATTTAACCAAGCAGAAATAATTGCTAAAGAAATTAGCAGAAAAACAGGCTTACCAGTGGTAAAATTACTGGAAAAAACAAAAGAAACTCCCGATCAAGCAAGTTTAAACAAAGAACAACGCCTAGTCAACCTCCAAAACACCTTCGCCATTTGTGATAGGCTTAGCCTATCACAAAATGTATTGCTGGTGGATGATGTTTATACAACAGGAGCGACGATGGAGGAATGTCGTAAAGTGTTATATAAAGCAGGTTTTAGAAACATAAATTATTTCACTTTAGCAAGAACAGTATAAGACAATTTTTAATTTCCAATTTTTAATTTTATAAATAATGTTTTAATGATTGAATGTTTAAAAATTAAAAAATTAAAGAATTATTTAAAAATTAAAAAATTAAAAAATTAGTGAACAATATTATAGAGATAAATAATAATAAATACCCAGAATTACTGAAAAATGTTGGAAAAGATGCTCCAAAGCAACTTTATTATAAAGGTGAATGGACGGATGATTTATTTGAAAATTGCTTGGCAGTAGTTGGTTCTCGGAGAATGACGACTTATGGCAGACAGATTACCCAAAAATTAGTTAGCAAAATTGCTACTAATGGTATAACGATTGTTTCTGGGTTTATGTATGGCATAGATGCTACTGCTCATAAATCAGCAGTGGATGTCGGTGGGAAAACTATTGCAGTGATGCCTTGTGGAATAGATAGAGTTCATCCTGAATACCAAGTAAAATTATATAACGAAATTCTAGAGAATAATGGTTTAATAGTTTCAGAATATGAGGGAGATACAATGCCAGCTTATTGGACTTATCCTCAAAGAAATAAAATCGTTGCTGGATTATCCAAAGCCGTGTTGGTAATAGAAGCTGGAGAAAAAAGCGGATCATTGATAACCGCTAATTTAGCTAAAAAATATATCAGAAAAATATTTGCTGTGCCGGGGCCTTTAACGAGTGTGTTATCTTACGGGACAAATCAGTTGATTAAAAACGGTGAAGCCGAAATCGTAACTTCAGCAGAAGATATCTTAAAATTCTATGATATAGGAACGACGAGAAGCTTAGCTTCTCGTTGCAACGAGAAGCTAAGCTTCTCGGGGAGTCTTTCGGAAAACGAAATATTAGGACAACTACAACTAGAACCGATGGAAATAGATAGTTTGTCTAGAAAATTAAATAAAAATATACAAGAAATTAGCAGATTAATTTCTTTCATGGAAATAAAAGGTCAAATTAAAAAAGAAAATAATAAATATTATGTTTCTTAAAGTTCAATCAGCAACAAATCTTGGATTAGAAACAATAGGGGTAGACGTGGAAGTAAATATAGCTAGTAGAGGCTTGCCGACTTTTGAAATTGTCGGACTTCCAGCAAAGTCAGTAGATGAAAGCAAGGAAAGAGTAAGAACGGCTATTTTGAATTCGGGGTTAGAGTTTCCTCAAAAAAGAATTACCGTTAATTTAGCTCCGGCCGATATCCCCAAAGAAGGTTCTTTTTATGATTTGCCTATAGCAGTAGCTTTATTAGCTTCGGTCGCAAATTTTAAAATTCCTGAAAATAGTTTATTCTTTGGAGAGTTATCTTTAGATGGTAGTTTGCGTCACACTAGAGGAGGTCTTTTATTAGCTTTATTTGCTAAAGAAAATAATTTTAAAAATGTTTTTGTTCCTAAAGATTCGGCTAACGAAGCAGCTGTCGTTAGAGGAGTAAATATTTTTCCCGTAGAAAGCTTAAGTTCTCTATTGTCTTATTTATTAAACAAATCAAGGATAGAACCATTAGAATATAGGAAGGAAGAAGTAGATACCTTTAAAGCCAAACCAGATTTTGATATGGCAGAAATTTTAGGTCAAGAACAAGCAAAGAGAGCAGTAGAGATTTCTTCAGCTGGTGGGCATAACATTCTTTTGTTGGGAAGTCCTGGTGCAGGAAAGACAATGTTGGCACGAGCTTTACCGGGGATATTGCCTTCATTACAAGAAGAGGAATCATTAGAAGTTACAAAAATATATTCGGCGGCTGGAAAAATTCCACCGGGAGGATCAATTATAACTAGCTGTCCTTATAGATCTCCTCATCATACTATTTCAGGAGTAGGTCTTATTGGCGGTGGATCTAAGCCCAAGCCGGGAGAAGTAAGCTTAGCTCATAGAGGAGTATTGTTTTTAGACGAGTTTTCGGAATATCCTCGCTCAGTAATGGAGGTTTTACGCCAGCCAATGGAAGACGGAAAATTAACAATTTCTCGCACAATGATTAGTGTTGATTATCCAGCTAGGTTTATCTTAGTGGCTTCAGCTAATCCATGTCCTTGTGGATATTTAATGCATCCTAAAAAACAGTGTAGTTGTTCTGAAAGAGAAATTAGAAAATATAAGAAAAGAATATCAGGTCCGATAATGGATAGGATAGATTTACATATAGAAGTTCCCGTAGTAGATGTTAAAGAATTAGCAGAAGACGATAATGCTAAACAATTTTTAGAGCCATCAGTTAAAATTAGAGAAAGAGTTATTAATGCACGTTTATTGCAGAAAAATAGATTTATTAATGATGGTATATTTGTTAACGCCGAGATGAAAAATGAGCAGATCAAAAAATATTGCCAGTTACCTAAAGAAGCAAAACAGATTTTAATATCAGCGGCTAATAAATTTAATTTGTCGGCGAGGTCATATTTCAAAATCATAAAGGTAGCAAGGACGATTGCTGATTTGGAAAATTCTTTAAAGATAGAAACAAGTCATATCGCTGAAGCAATCCAATATAGGTTTAAGGAGAATTAAAAAACAATTTTGTAATTTTTAAACATTCAATCATTAAAACATTATTTATAAAATTAAAAATTAGAAATTTAAAATTAGTTGTTATGGATAATAAGAAATTAGGAGAAATTGGGGAGGAAATGGCAAAGGATTATTTAGAAGAGAGAGGCTATCAGATTGTAGAACAGAATTTTCAAAATAGATGGGGAGAAATAGACCTGATTTGCCAGAAAGATAAAATAATGGTTTTTGTAGAAGTCAAAACAAGAGTTGGTGAAAGATTCGGAACACCAGAAGATGCTATTAATAATGAGAAAAAGAGAAAATTATTTAAAAATGCCAATGCTTATATGGCTTTTAAGAAACAAAAAATAAATAGTTATAGAATAGATGGAGTTTGTATTGTTCTAGATGAAATAGGCGAAATAAAAAGGATTAATCATTATGAGAATATAATAAATTAAAGATACATGGCTTTTTGCTCTAGCCAAGCATGTGAAAAATTAGTGGAAAAGTCAGTTTGACTTTAACTTTATTTGATATAAAATTAAGAGTATAAATTAATTAAAAAATACACATATATATGAAGGAATACAAATCTTTCTCGATTACTGAAATCTGTGATAGGGTTTCTAAAATTAGTATGTACCTTTTGGTATTTTTGCTGCCAATTTTGTTTTTACCTTGGACAGCAAATGTGCTTGATTTTAACAAACAAGCATTATTAATAGTTTTAGCGTTGGTCGCTGTCTTTGCTTGGATGCTAAAGGTATTGATTGTAGGCAAGATTGAATTCAATCTTAGTATGGTTCATATACCAGTAGTTACATTGCTTTTAGCCTATATCGCTTCTAATATATTCTCTGCTTGGAGGTATGGAAGCTTTTGGGGTTGGCCTCAAATAACTTCAGAAAGTACTCTTTCTGTTTTAGGGTTAACATTGCTTTACTTTTTGATTGTCAACACATTTAAGAGAAAAGAAGTCTTTTATCTAGCAGTTACCTTAGTTATTTCTGGATCAGTAGCAATGCTTTATGGTCTTTTACAGGTTTTTGGAAAGTTCATCTTACCAGTTGATTTTACTAAAGTAGCTTCCTTTAATACTATAGGTGGAGTAAACGCGCTAGCTGTTTTTGCGGCTATTATGCTTCCTCTAATTGTTACTTTTCTAACAATAAGCAAGCAAAAGAAGTTAAGAATATTATTTATAGTATCTACTATTGTAGCAGCTATTCTTTTATTGATGATCAACTTTAACGTTGCTTGGTGGATTGTTATTGTTGGTTCAGCCTTAGTCATTGCTTTTGGGACACAGAGAAGAGACATCTTTGATAACCGTTGGATTATTTTACCAATGATTTTTCTGGCAATGGCTTTGTTGTTTAGTTTCTTTGATTTCCAGATACCAGGATCTGCTGAAAGACCAAACGAAGTCTACTTGACCCAAAAAGCAAGTTTTGATATTTCTTGGAAGTCTTTACAGGAAAGTCCTATTATTGGATCAGGACCAAGTACTTTTGGTTATAACTTTGCTAAATCAAAGGATATTTCTTTCAATGAAAGTAATTTTTGGAACCTTAAGTTTGATTGGGCTAGTTCCAGAATGCTAACCATTATGGGAACAATGGGTATCTTAGGGGTATTAGGATTTCTAGCTTTGATAGGATTCTTTGCTTTTCATGGAGTAAAGTTTTTATTCGGTAAGTCATATAAAAAGAAAGAAGAAGACGACGAAGATTTTGGACAAGATTTTTATTTGACCCTTGGTATGGGAATCTTTATTAGTTTTCTAACGGCTAGTGTTGCCTATTTCCTCTACTCATCAAATCTGTCTATGGATCTTACTTACTTCGTTCTAATGGCTTGTTTCGTTTCCATTCTTTACCCTGTCAAGAAAGAGGTTGTTTTAAAACCGTCTTCTTTAGTAACCTTAGGAGTTACTTTTGGATTCACAATAATCTTTATTCTAGGATTGGGAGTGTTGATATTGGAAGGTCAAAGATATGTTTCAGCTGTTAGTTATCTAGAGTCTATAAAAACTGTACAAGAGGGGAGAGGAACAGATGCGATGAATAAATTAGAAACGGCAGTTAGGATTAGTCCAAAAGTAGATCTCTATTGGAGAGAAGTTGCTCAAATATATCTTCAGGCAATGAATGCCGTTGGATCAGATCCAAATCTACCAAAAGCAGAGGCTATGCAAAAAGTTCAACAGTATATTAATAGTACCGTTAATGCTGCAAAAACTGCTACTGAGGTTAACCCTGCTAATGTAGCTAACTGGTCTGTCAGAGGCTATATCTATCAGAATTTGATAGGAGTGGTTGGTGGAACTAAAGATTGGTCAGTTAATGCTTACGATGAAGCCTTAAAGCTTGAACCAGCTAATCCATTCTTCCCAACCCAAGCAGGAATGTCTATTTTAGCAGAAGTGAGAGGTTTGGCTGAGGATAAAAAACAAGAAAGAACTAAATTACTTGAAGATGCTGAAGTTAAATTTAATCAAGCAATTGGATTGAAATCAGACTATGCTTCTGCTCATTTTCAATTAGCATTAGTTCATCAATTAAAGGGAGATCAGGAGAGAATGGCAACAGAACTAGAGATAGCTAAATCAATAGCTCCGTTTGATGTTGGATTGGCTTTCCAATTAGGTATGATTTATTACCAATTAGGTGATCTTGAAAAAGCCAGACTTGAGTTAGAAAGAACGGTCTTGTTAAGTCCTGATTATGCTAATGCTCTTTATTTCTTAGGATTAGTTTATGATAAGCAAGGTGAAAAAGAGAAAGCAATTAAAGTCTTTGAAGTTCTCCAAGTATCAAATCCTAACAATGACGTGGTAATAATTATTCTCAAAAACTTGAGATCAGGCAAGAAAGCTTTATCAGGCATAGACGGAAACACAACAGATCTTCCTATTGAGGAAGATATTCAAGAAGAACCAAAGGATTAAGTTAAGCCCCCCTCGGGGGGGCTTAAACTCCTTGATCCCTCACCTTAATTCTAAGGTGAAGGGTTGACAAAATATTTGATATAGACTAAGATGTAAAGTAAGCGAATGTTTAAATACTAATTAAAGTATTCTGTTTTTAATTTCTTTTTAATAAATTAAATAAAATTCATTAACCCTTTATCTTGGGGAATTTTTTGCGTTTATGCAAAAGTTGAAAATTAAGAATTTTTCAAAGTCAAAGGTCTCCCTTAAGCGTCCTTATCTTCTCGCTCTTCAAAAGGAGAGTTGGGATTGGTTTTGGAAAGAAGGATTAAAGGAGTTGTTTTCGGAAATCTTTCCTATTAGAGACTATACTGGTAAAGAGTATGAGATTTGGTTTACCGATTTTGTTTTAGAAGAACCGAAGTATAAGTCAGATTTAGAGGCTAAGGAAAATAATGAATCCTATGAGGCATCTTTAAGAGTAAAAGCTAAATTAGTAGATCTTAAAACCGGTAAATCTCAAGAACAAGAAGTCTTTTTAGCTGATTTTCCCCTAATGACAGACAGGGGAACTTTTATTGTCAACGGAATAGAAAGAGTAGCTATAGCCCAGCTTATTCGTTCGCCTGGTGCTTTTTTTAGCCTTCAGGTTGTTAGAGGAAAGAATAGATTTGGAGCTAAAATTATTCCTAATAGAGGAGCTTGGCTTGAATTTGAAACTGAATCAACGGGGCTTCTAGCGGTAAAGATTGACAGAAAAAGAAAAGTAGCAGCCACAACATTGTTAAAAGCTTTGGGTGGCTATGATAATAAACAAATCAAAGAATTATTTGCTGATGTTAATAACAATCCAGACGTAGACTATATAGAAGAGACACTGAAGAGAGACATTACTATAGATCAACCACAAGCTTTAGTTGAGATTTATAAAAGATTGAGACCGGGTGATTTAGTTACACCTGATACAGCCAAAGAATTGATTGAAAACACTTTCTTTAATTTTGAAAGATATGATTTGTCTAAAGTTGGTAGATGGAGAATGTGGCAAAGACTACCTAGGTTAAAACCACAACAAGAAAAGAAAGCAATCAATCCGGAAGATAGAGTATTGATGGTTAGTGATATTGTTGAAACAATGAGAGAAATTATTAGATTAAATAATGATCCAGAAGGAACGCCAGATGAAATAGACCATTTAGGTAATAGAAGAGTAAGAACTATAGCTGAAATTATTCAAAACAGAATCAGAGTTGGATTAATGAGGATGGAAAGAATTCTTAAAGATAGAATGTCAACTGTTGATCCTCATGAGATAGCTCCTTCTAATGTTATTAATCCGAGACCAGTAATGGCTGTTATCAGAGAATTCTTTACTTCTTCTCAGCTATGCCAGTTTATGGATAATGAAAATCCTTTAGCTGAATTAGAACATAAAAGAAGATTATCAGCTACTGGGCCAGGTGGTTTAACTAGAGAAAGAGCAGGATTTGAGGTAAGAGACGTTCAACCTTCTCATTATGGTAGGATTTGTCCTATTCAAACACCAGAAGGTCCAAATATTGGATTAGTAAATCATTTAGCTGGCTATGCGAAAGTTAATAAATATGGATTTATTGAGACGCCTTATTACAAAGTGAATGATGGTAAGATTACTAATGAAATCCATTATCTCAATGCTTTTGAAGAAGAAAAGTATAATATTGCTCATGGAGGAATAGATATTGATGAAACAGGAAAAATAACATCTGCTAATGTTGAAGCTAGAATGAAAGGATCACCAGGAGTTATTAGTAAAGATAAAATTGACTATATTGATGTTTCTACTGAACAATGTATTTCTGTTGGGACATCACTTATTCCATTCTTACAGAATGATGATGCTAACAGAGCTTTAATGGGATCAAACATGCAGAGACAATCAGTGCCTTTAGTTAACCCAGAAGTTCCTTTAGTTGGAACAGGGGTAGAAGAAAGAGTAGCTAGAGATTCAGGACAAGAAGTTATTGCCGAAGAAGACGGGAAAGTAACAGAGGTTGATGCTCAGCATGTTATTGTTGATAAAAAAACATACAAATTAAAAACATTTATTAGAACTAATCAATATACATCATTTCACCAAAGACCATCTGTTGAAAAAGGACAAATGGTGAAGAAGGGTGATATTCTAGCCGATGGAGGAGCAATATCTAATGGAAGACTATCTTTAGGTCAAAATGTTTTGGTTAGCTTTATGTCTTGGCAAGGGTATAATTTTGAAGATGCTATTATTCTTTCAGAAAGATTAGTTAAAAATAGCTATTTTTCTTCAATTCACTTAGAAAATTTTTCTTGTGATGTCAGAGAAACCAAATTAGGACCAGAGGTTACCACTTGTGATATTCCTAATGTTTCTGAAGAGAAACTAAAGGACTTAGATGAAGAGGGAGTTGTTAGAATTGGGGCAGAAGTAGGACCTAACGATATTCTTGTTGGAAAGATTTCTCCAAAGGGAGAAGTTGGTCTAACAGCTGAAGAAAGACTTTTGAGAGCTATCTTTGGTGAAAAGGCTAGAGATGTTAAGGATAGTTCTCTGGTTATGCAACATGGAAAAAGGGGTAGAGTTGTTGGGGTAAAGGTATTTTCAAGAGAGGAGGGTCATAAATTAGACCCAGGAATTATTAAGAGAATTGAAGTAGAAATAGCCGTAATGAGAAGGATACAAGCAGGAGATAAATTAGCTGGACGTCATGGGAACAAAGGCGTTATTTCAAGAGTAGTTCCTGAAGAAGAAATGCCATTTTTAAAAGATGGTACACCAGTAGATGTTATTCTTAATCCTTTAGGTGTTGCTTCCAGAATGAACATTGGACAGATATTAGAAACACATCTAGGTATGGCAGCTAAAAAACTGGGCTATATTTCAGAAACTCCATCTATGGCTGGAGCTAATGAGAAGGATATTAAAGAAGAGTTAGTTAAAGCTGGTTATCCAGAAGATGGAAAGTTCATACTCTATGATGGAAGAACAGGAATACCTTTTCCAGAACCGATTACAGTTGGCTATATGTATATGATTAAACTTATTCATATGGTTGATGATAAAATTCATATGCGTTCTATTGGCCCTTATTCTTTAATCACCCAACAACCATTGGGTGGTAAGGCTCAATTTGGTGGACAAAGATTTGGAGAGATGGAAGTCTGGGCATTGGAAGGATATGGAGCAGCAAATATATTACAAGAAGTTCTAACAATTAAGTCAGACGATGTTTTAGGTAGAGCGGCAACTTATGAAGCAATACTAAAAGGAGATCCAATAAGGAATCCCAATGTACCGGCCTCATTTAATTTATTAGTATCAGAATTAAAATCTTTGGGCTTGAATATTGAAATAAAAGAAAAGCTTAGAGAAAAATAATATGCGAGTACAAGATCTAGAAGCAATAAGAATAAAGATTGCTTCACCAGAAGATATTTTATCTTGGTCTCATGGTGAAGTAACTAAACCAGAAACGATAAATTATAGAACTCAGAAAGCTGAGAAGGATGGTTTGTTTTGTGAAAAGATATTTGGCCCAGAGAAAGATTATGAATGTTATTGTGGGAAATATAGAAGGATAAGATATAAAGGAATAATTTGTGATCGGTGTGGCGTGGAAGTTACCAAGGCAACAGTTAGAAGAGAAAGAATGGGACATATCAAACTGGCCTGTCCTGTTTCGCATATCTGGTTTTTAAGAGGTGTTCCTTCAAGAATAGGAATGGTTTTAGATATACCAATGAATCAATTAGAAAAGGTTATTTATTTTGCTGCTTACATTGTTACTAGTGTTAATGAAGAAGCAAAAAAGAATGTTCTAGAAGAAGTTGAAAAGGAATACAAGAGCAAATCTAGATCTATGAAATCTGAAATTGAAGATGAAAAAAAACAAAAAGTTTCTTTAGAGGCATTAAAATCGGCTAGAGATAGGGCTAAAGAAGAGGTAAATGATATTAAGTTATTAAGAGTATTTTCTGAAGTTGAGTATTATGATTATTCCTTAAAATATGGAGAGGTTTTTGAGGCGGGAACAGGGGCAGAAACACTAAGAAAACTTTTTGAAAAGGTAGATATTAAGAAAGAAATAGAAGGAGTAAAAGTTAAAATTGAAAAAGCAACAGCTTTGACTAAAAAGAAGCTTTTAAGAAGATTAAGGTTTTTACAAGGAATGGTTAAAGCAAATCTTAGACCAGAGTGGATGTTTTTCACAATGATTCCTATCTTACCACCTGATTTAAGACCAATGGTTCAATTAGACGGTGGAAGATATGCTTCATCTGATTTAAATGATCTTTATAGAAGAGTTATTAATAGAAACAATAGATTAAAATATTTATTGGAAATTGCTGCTCCAGAAGTTATTGTTAGAAATGAGAAAAGAATGCTTCAAGAAGCCGTTGATGCTTTGATTGATAACGGAATGAGAAAAGGAATTCTAACAACAGCTACTACTGGAGGTAGAAGATTATTAAAATCTTTAGCTGATATGCTTAAAGGAAAGCAAGGAAGATTTAGACAAAACCTTTTAGGCAAAAGGGTTGACTATTCAGGAAGATCAGTAATTGTTGTTGGTCCTAAATTACAACTTCATCAATGTGGTCTTCCCAAAAAGATGGCATTAGAGTTATTTAAACCGTTTGTTATTAAAAAGATACTAGAAAAAGAACTAGCCTACAATGTAAGAGGAGCATCAAGATTAATTGAACAAGGGACAGATGATGTTTGGGCTATTCTAGAGGACGTTGTTAAAGATAAATTTGTTTTACTGAATAGAGCTCCAACGCTTCATCGTTTAGGTATTCAAGCTTTTCAGCCAGTATTAGTTGAAGGAATATCTATTGTTCTTCATCCGTTAGTTTGCAAAGCTTTTAACGCCGATTTTGATGGTGATCAAATGGCTGTTCACGTTCCTTTAAGCGATGAAGCTCAGAAAGAAGCAAAAGAGTTAATGCTTTCAGTTAATAATATGCTTAAACCAGCAACTGGCATGCCAGTGGTTTCTCCTACACAAGATATTATTTTAGGTTGTTATTGGCTTACTAAGATTAATAAAGGGGCTAAGGGAGAAGGAAAAGTGTTTTCTTCTAAAGAAGAAGCTATTATGGCTCAAGAACAGGGGCATATTAATATTAGAGCTAAAGTTAAGATTAGAATAAATGGAGAGATATTAGAAACAACAGTTGGCAGAGTTTTAATGAACGAAGCATTACCTGATGATCATGAATTTGTTAATGATACAATGACCTCTAAAAAAATAGAGAAGATAGTGGGTCATACAATAGAAGTAGCTGATCAAAAAACAGTAGAGACTACTTTGGACAAGATTAAAGATCTTGGTTTTGAAGCAGCTACTGTTTCTGGTGTAACTTGGGGAATGAGTGATTTGATTGTTCCAAAGGAGAAAAAACAGATAGTTGAAAATGCTGAAAAAGAAATAGAAGCTATTAATGGTCACTTTAAGAAAGGATTGCTTTCTAGAGAAGAAAAGAGAAGTAAGGTAATTGAGGTCTGGACAAAGGTAAAATCAGAACTAGAGAAACTAGTTCCAGAAGCTTTACCCGAAATGGGTCCTATCTTTTCAATGGTTGATTCAGGGGCAAGAGGTTCTTGGAGCCAGCCGGTTCAAATGGCTGGTATGAAAGGATTGGTAATTAATCCTTCCGGACAGATTATTGAATTACCAGTTAAGAGTTCATTTAAGGAAGGGTTTGATGTTCTAGAGTACTTTATTTCTACTCATGGAGCTAGGAAAGGAACAGCGGATACAGCTCTAAGAACGTCTACGGCTGGTTATTTAACAAGACGTCTTGTTGATGTAGCTCATGAAGTAATAGTTCATGAGAATGATTGTAAAGATAAAGATGGCTTTATGGTTTATAAGAAAGATTCTGATGTTCTTGGACAAGATTTCTGTTATAAGATTGTTGGTCGAACTACTCTGGAAGATATTAAGATTGATGAAAAAACTGTTCTTAAAAAGGGAGATGTTATCAATTGGGAATTAGGGAGAAAGATTTGTGATGAAGAAAAAATCCAGAAGCTTAATATCCGCTCAGCTATTTCTTGTAAATCAATAAGAGGTGTTTGCCAAAAGTGTTATGGTTGGGACTTAGGAACAAATAAACTGATTAAAAAAGGATCGGCAGTTGGAATTGTTGCCGCTCAAGCTATCGGTGAACCAGGAACTCAGTTAACAATGAGAACTTTCCATACTGGAGGAGTTGCTGGTGGAAGTGATATTACAATGGGTCTTCCAAGAGTTCAAGAAATATTTGAAGCAAGAATACCAAAAGGAAAAGCAGAGATTTCTAACATAGATGGAAAAGTTGTTGAAATAACAGATAAGAGAGTTTTGAAAGTTAAAGTTAAAGATCAGAAGGATTTTGTGGAGTATAAACTACCAGCTAAAACAGCTTTATTTATTCAAAAAGGTGACGATATTGTTAAAGGACAACAATTATGTGAAGGAAGCTTGGATCTTAGGGAGGTTTTTAAGGCAAGGGGGAAAGAAGACGCTGAAAGATATATTTTAGATGAAATTCAAAAGATATATGTTTCTCAAGGAGCAATTATCCATGACAAACATGTTGAAGTTATCATTCGTCAAATGTTTTCAAGAGTAAAAGTTAAAGAGGTGGGAGATACTTATTTCACTACTGGTGAAATTGTTGAAAGAGCAAAATTCCTAGAAGAAAATGTTAAAGCTAAAAAAGATAAAAAGAAGATAGCCAAAGCCGTAGTTACTCTTCTCGGTATTTCTCGTGTTTCTTTAACAACAGACTCATTCTTATCATCAGCTTCCTTTCAGGAAACATCTCGTGTCTTGATTAGAGCTGCTATGGAAGGTAAAGAAGATAAATTAAGAGGATTGAAAGAGAACGTTATAATCGGAAAGTTAATACCAGCTGGAACCGGATTTAAGAAATAAGGAATTTAAAAGGACTAAAGAATGTGCTTAACCTGGTTAAGCACATTTTTGGTTTCTAATTTTTATGTGTTAAAATAGAATAAATAACTAATTTTGGAATGTGCTTAACCTGGTTAAGCACATTCCCTTAAATAATATAAAAAGGAAATTTCCGTTTGTGGTTGGGAAAATATACCATGTATATAATCAAGGTGTGGCTAAGTGTCTAATCTGCAGAGAAGACGCAGATTTTTGGCGTTTTTTACAAGGGCTTTGTCTTTTTAATGATGCTAAGAGTGTTACTAATATTCTTTGGCAGATACAACGTAATAGGGGGAGATTGACGCTTAATACTCTTAAGGATTATATAGTAATTGAAGGAGAAAAAAGAGAGAAATTGGTAAGGATTTTAGCTTATTGTGTTCTGGGCAATCATTATCATTTATTAATTGAGGAGATTAAAGAGGGTGGAATAACTCAATTTATGCACAAGCTTGGATTGGGATACGCAAGTTATTTTAATAATAAATATGAAAGAGTAGGAAGTTTATACCGCGATAAGTTTAAAAGCATTCCTGTCGATGATGAGTTATATCTCCAATATTTGCTTGTTTATATAAATGTTTTAAATCCATTAGGAGTTAAAAATCCTAACTGGAAAGAAGAAGGTATTAAAGATATAGAATCAACCTTAGAAGATTTAAAATATTATTTATGGAGTACTCACCATGAATATGCTGGTTTGAGAAATTCTCTTATTGTTGAAAAAGGAGCGTTTGAAGAAATTTTGCCAATACCTGATGACTATCTTAATTTAGTAAAAAATGTGTTAGTAGATAAAAAATATCAAGAAATCGAAAACTTAATATTAGAGTAACTAGACTAGAGTAAAATGTGCTTAACCTGGTTAAGCACATTTTTTAGCCCTTGTTTTTTTGCTTTATAACGTTATAATTAACTTATGAGTAAGAAGAAAAAGAAATTTAAAAAAGAAAGAAAACATAGATTTGCTTTGCCAACTGAGATAAAGCAGATGATTCTCGGAATAATTTTAATATTATTAGCTGTTATTATTGGGTTAAGCTTCTTTAATTTAGCTGGAAGTGTTGGTAATTATTTTATTATGGGTTCAAGATTTTTAATAGGAACTACTCTTTTTCTTATTCCTTTAATACTTGTTTTATCGGGATTGGTTTTCTTAAATTCTAAAGCAAATCAAGAATTATTTGATAGAGGTAAGAAGATTTTCTGGCCAGTTGTCTTGGCTAGTTTAATTTCAATAATAGGACTTACAGGATTGTTAGGAGCTTTTGATTCAGAGTTGAAGAGGGGCGGTTGGATAGGTTATTTATTGTCTTGGCCTCTATTAAAGTATTTAGGATTTTGGGCAACTCAACTTATCTTTATTGCCTTGATTGCTATCGGTGGTGTTATTTTCTGGCATTTTCTCAAGAGAACAGCTGTCGAAGAGGAGGAGGCTGAAGTTGATAAAGAAAAGATAGAAAAGGCGTCTATTATTAAAAAGATATTTGCTCCTAAGTTTAAAGCAGAAGAAGTCCCTCATTTTGAGGAGAAGCGGAAAGAGCCATTGAAGCTTGAAGCAAAACCAGTGACTAGTTCGAATATTTTTGCCTATGAACCACCGCCTTTAAGTCTATTAGATTCTGAAAAGGGAGCTCCCACTAGCGGTGATACAAAGGTAAATGCAGCTATTATTAAAAGAACATTAGAAAATTTTAATATTAATGTTGAAATGTCAGAGATTAATATTGGCCCAACCGTTACTCAATTTACTCTGAAACCAGCTGAAGGAGTTAAGCTTTCTAAAATAACGGGACTTTCTAACGATCTAGCATTGGCTTTAGCTAGTCATCCTATCAGAATAGAAGCTCCTATCCCAGGGAGACCGTTAGTCGGTATTGAGATTCCAAATAAAGGAAGAGCCGAAGTTCGTTTGAGAAACCTAATAGAGAATGATTCTTTCCAGAAGTCAGACGCTAATCTAAACATTGCCTTAGGAAGAGACGTCTCTGGCGTGCCAGTCTATACCGATTTAACCAGAATGCCTCACTTATTAGTAGCTGGTGCTACTGGTACTGGTAAGACAATATTTTTAAATACTTTAATTCTAAGTTTACTTTATCAGCCAAGTACTAATTTTAAGAGTGCTGGGCCAGAAACATTAAGATTAATTTTAGTTGATCCAAAAAGAGTAGAGTTTCCAGTCTATAATAATTTACCTCATTTGTTGTGTCCAATTCTTTATGATGCTAATCAAACCATAGGAGCTTTAAGATGGTTGACGGGAGAGATGGAAAGAAGGTTTGAAGTTTTAGCAGAAGGTAAGTCAAGGAATATAGGGTCGTTTAATGAGAAGGCATTGGCCGACGGAACAACTCCTTTACCATTTATTGTTGTTATTATTGATGAGTTAGCTGATTTGATGGCGGCTAAGGGCAGAGATATTGAGGCTGGCATTGTTAGATTGGCTCAAATGGCTAGAGCAGTTGGTATCCACTTGGTAGTAGCTACTCAAAGACCTTCAGTAGAGGTTATCACCGGTTTAATTAAGGCTAATATCACCTCAAGAGTAACTTTTCAGGTAGCTTCTCAAGTTGATTCAAGAACTGTTATTGATACAGCTGGTGCAGAAAAGTTATTAGGTGCTGGAGATTTACTTTATATCTCTTCATACACTCCTAAGCCAAAAAGAATTCAGGGATCATATGTTTCTGAAAAAGAAGTGAAGAGAGTTATTAAGTATATCAATGATAAAGGAGAACCATTGGATATGGATGAAGAATTAATACAATCTGTTTCTCGAGGTGGAGAAGAATTTGTTGGTGGGACAGTTTCTGGCTCTTTTGACGAGGGTGGTAGTGACTCGTTATTTGAAGATGCTAAAAGATTAGTTATTGAATCAAATAAAGCATCAGCATCATTGTTGCAAAGAAGGTTAAGGGTCGGTTATGCTAGGGCAGCTAGATTAATAGATATGTTGGAAGATAGAGGAATTGTTGGTCCAGCTGACGGAGCGAAGCCAAGAGATATCTTTGGTGACGTGGAGGCAATACATGCTTCAGAACAAGAAGATGTCTCTGATATCCCAGTTCCTGAAGAGGAGCAAGATGAAGAGTGGAAGAAAATTTAAATAAATAAATATTATGGTAAAAAAAGAAGAATCAAATTTACAAGAAGCATTAGATGAAATAAGACAACGTTTTGGCGAAGGAGCCATTATGAATCTTAATGAAACGAGAAAAGTTGATATTGGTGCTATCTCAACAGGATGTATCTCTCTGGATAATATTCTAGGCATAGGAGGTGTTCCTATTGGAAGAGTGATTGAAATTTATGGACCAGAGAGTTCGGGTAAGACGACAGTCGCCTTACATGTTTGTGCTGAAGCTCAGAAGAAAGGAGGTGTAGCTGCTTTTATTGATGCTGAGCATGCTCTAGACCCAGATTATGCTAAGATGATCGGTGTCAATATAAATAATCTTTTGATTTCTCAACCTGATTCTGGAGAACAGGCGCTTCAAATAGTAGAAGCATTAGTTTCTTCTGGAGGGGTGGATGTAGTCGTAATTGATTCTGTAGCTGCCTTAACTCCTAAAGCAGAGATTGCTGGAGAAATAGGGGATACAACGATTGGACTCCAAGCAAGATTAATGTCATCGGCTTTAAGAAAATTGGCTTCTATTATTTCTAAGAGTAATAAAACAGCTGTTATTTTCCTTAATCAAACAAGAATGAAGATTGGGATTATGTTCGGGAATCCAGAAACAACTCCGGGAGGAATGGCTTTAAAGTTTTATGCTTCAGTTAGAGTCAATTTAAGAAAAACTGGGCAAATAAAGCAAGGGGAAGCTATTATTGGTAATAGAGTCAAAGCTAAGATAGTCAAAAACAAAGTAGCTGCTCCTTTCAAGGTTGCTGAGTTTGATATTTACTACAACGAAGGAATTTCATATGTAGCGGACTTATTAAATGTTGGGTTAAAGAGTGGAGTGGTTAAGAAATCAGGTAGTTGGTACCAATATGGAGAACATAAGTTAGGCCAAGGAATAGAAGGAGCCAAAGCCTTCTTAAAGGAAAACCCTACCATATTGAAAGAGATGAAAAAGTTAGTTATAGAGCAAGCATAAGAAAAAATCCCCAGAGATGGGGATTATTTCGTACAAGCTGATAAGAGTCCTAGATGTCGGGCTCTTTTTACGGCGGTTGCTAATAGACGTTGATGTTTAGAACAAAGACCACTTCTCTTTTTAGCCTTTATCTTTCCAAGACCAGAAATGAACTTTGTAAGAAGTTCAGCATTTTTGAAATCTATTTCTTTTATGTTTTTTTGACAAAAGTAACATTCCATAATTTTAGAAAGGGATGTCCTCTACCCTTATTTCTTTATCTTTGTTTTTTTCTTCTATAACTGGTATTTCTGTTGACGAAACTTGCTCAGTTTTTACTGGTTCTTTCTTAGTAAATGTTCCTTGTCCTTGCGATCTTGGTCCCATTTGGATGTTTTCACCAACTATTTCTGTCCTATATTTCTTATTTCCAGACTGATCTTGCCAGCTTCTTGTTTGTAATCGGCCTTCTATTAAAGTTAAACTTCCTTTAGTTAAATATTGAGAGGCTATTTCAGCTAATCTGCCCCATAAAACGATATTATGAAATTCTGTTTTTTCTTCTTTTTGTTTAGTTTCTTGATTAGTCCAAACTCTATTTGTAGCTAATCCAAAAGAACAAACTTTTTGACCTGATGGAATGGTTTTTGCTTCTGGATCGCCAGTTAAGCGTCCAACAAGTATAACTTTATTTAAATTCATATTACTGTAAAATCTCTTCTATTTTTTGATCAATTTCTTTTAATTCGACTTTTTCAGCTTCTGTTTCAGGAGCTGATGGTTTAGTGCTTTTTCTTAGTCTGGCTGGTTTTTCTCTAAATTCTCTCTTTACAACAATAATATGTCTTAAGACTTCTTTTTGTTCCTTTAAAGCTTTTTCTAGATTAGCTACCTTGTCTGGATCTGATGAAAAGTAAGTAGAAACTAGAAATGCTTCAGCGTTTTTCTCAATTAAATAGCCCAACTTTGTTTTAGCTGGTCCTGATGTATTACTAACACTTCCGTTATCCGCTCTAATGGCATCGTTTATTTTTGCTATTAAAGTCTGAACTTGTTCTTCAGAAAGATCCGGAGAAATTAGATATGTTAACTCATAATTTTTCATACTGTAATTGTAGCAATTTATAATTAATTGGTCAACCCCATATTCATTGTGCTATAATAAATTATCATGGATTTATCAATCTTTAGGTCATACGATATAAGGGGGGAAAACTTAGACAAAGAGACTGCTTTTAAGATTGGTCAGGCTTTTGTTCAATATACGGGAACAAAAAGAGTGGTTATTGGGAGAGATATGCGTCTGTCATCTCCAGAGCTTTTTGATGGATTAAGTAAAGGTATTATTTCTCAAGGAGCAGATGTCTATAATATAGGATTAGTTCCAACAGAAGGTGTTTATTTTGCTGTTGGTCATTATGGTTATGAAACAGGCATTATGATAACTGCTTCGCACAATCCTAAAGAATATAATGGTTTTAAATTGATTAGGAAAAATGGAGATAGAGTAGAGTTTATTAGAGGAAAAGATTTGATAGATGTTGTTGAGAATGACTATAAAGAAGCTGAAGGAGGAAAAGTGGAAGAAATAGATATATGGTCTGACTATATTAATCATATTTTCTCTTTTATTGGTGATATAGAACCCTTTAAGGTTGTTGTTGACGCTGGGAATGGAATGGCGGGAAAAGTTATTCCTTTAATTCAAGACAGATTACCTTTAGAAATTATTCCTTTAAACTTTGAATTAGACGGGAGCTTCCCAGCTCATCCATCAAACCCGCTATTAAAGGAATCATCTAGCCAAATATGTGAAGAAGTTAAAAAGCAAAAAGCTGATTTCGGTTTTATTTTTGATGGAGATGCAGATAGAATATTTTTAATAGATGAAAAAGGTAATTTTAAAAAAGGAGATGTTACAATTCTTCTTTTAGCTGAACATCTTTTAAAGAAGAACCCAGGGAAAGCAATAATTTATAATCTAGTTTGTTCTAAAGCTGTGCCAGAGTTTATTAAGAAGTGGGGAGGTGTGCCGATTAAAATTCCAGTTGGCGCAGTTAATATAATGAATGCTATAGATGGAAGTGATGGGATAATGGGAGGAGAGGTTTCTGGTCATTATTCTTTTAGAGATAGTTTTACTTCGGACTCTGGTTTTATTGCTTTTCTTTTATTGCTAGAGGTAATTTCAAAATCAGGTAAGAAAGTGTCGGAATTAACCAATGGTTTGTCTCCCTACTTTAAAAATGACGAGATGAACTTTGAATGTGATGATAAAGAAAGAGTCATGAAACTAGTTAGTGAAAAATATTTTGATGGAAAACAAGATTGCTCAGATGGAATTACTGTTGAATATAATGATTGGTGGTTTAATTTGAGACCATCAAACACAGAACCTCTATTGCGTTTAACAATAGAGGCAGATACTAAAGATCTTCTTGAAAAAAAGACCAAAGAATTAAGTAAGCTATTTTAATCCCATTTTTTGGCGAACTTCAGTCATTGTTGTCTCAGCTATATTTTGAGCTCTTTTAGCCCCAAGTTTTAGGGTTTCCTCAACATAGACTTTTCTAGATAAAATCTCTTTTCTTTTCTTTTTGAGTTCTCCTAATTTTTCTACTAATAGATCAGCTAAAGATTTCTTAAATTCAGCGTAACCTTTTTTCTCAAACTTCTTTTCTGTTTCTTTAATTGATTTATTACTGAATAAACTATAGATAGTTAACAGGTTGGAAATACCTGGCTTTTTTTTCTCATCAAATTTTATCTCTTTACCAGTGTCAGTTACAGCTGACATTACTTTTTTTCTAATCTCCTTTTCATCTTCGAATAAAGAGATATAGTGCTGAGGTCCAAGGGATTTAGACATCTTTTTCTTCGGATCAGCTAGTGACATTATTTTTGCTCCTGTTTTTGAAAGGAGAGATTTTGGCTCGGGAAATGTTTCGCCAAATTTACTATTAAACTTTTTAGCAATACTTCTGGTTAGCTCAACATGTTGAACTTGATCTTTGCCAACAGGGACAGCGACTCCTTTGTATAATAATATATCAGCTGCTTGCAAAACAGGATAAGTTAACAATCCAGAATTAATATCTTTTCTAAATTGTTTTGACTTATCTTTAAATTGAGTCATTCTTTCTAATTCACCTAAGGGAGTGATGGTATTTAATAACCAACACAATTCGGTATGCTCTTTAATATCAGATTGAATAAAAAAGATGCTTTTTTGAGGATCAACACCTATTGCTAAATAAGTGATAGCCGTTTCTAAGATGTTTTTTTGGAAAGCATCTTTATCATAGGGGATAGTGAGAGCATGAAGATCAGCAATGAAAAAGAAACAATCCTCTTTTTCTTGAAGTTCTAGCCATTGTTTAATTGCTCCTAAATAATTCCCTATATGTATTGACCCTGTTGGTTGTATGCCAGATATTATGCGCATAATTATACTTCTATTAAGACGACTAATATTATTGGTCTTCTCTCAGTTCTAGAGAAAAGAAATTGAGTAATTTTGTTCTTGATGTCTTCTTTGATGTTAACCCAATTAACGGCTCCGCCATTTCCAGTAGCTTCATTAACTATTTTAACAACTTTTCTTCTTGTTTGAGCAAGTAATTCTTTAGATTCTCTTAAATAGATGAACCCTCTAGATATTATATCAGGAGAGCCCTTCACTTGACCGGTTTTTTTATCCACAACTGTAACAATAACAAATATTCCATCATCGGATAGTTTCTGTCTGTCTTTTAAAACAATCTCTCCAACGTCTCCTATGCCCGAACCATCAACAAAAACATATTCCGTATTAGCTTTGTTTTTAGCTACAGAAATATTATCTTTATTAACACTAATAATAGAACCATTATCTGGGACAACAACTTTATTTTCTTTCATGCCTAAGCTGTAAGCTATTTTAGCAGCTTCTTTTAAAAAGAAATGATTGGCATAAACAGGGATAAAATAAGTTGGTTTTATCTCACTAATAATCTTTTCAATATCTTTCTTATTACTATGTCCAGAAGTATGGACATCCATAACATCACTATGGATTACATAATCTGATAATCGATAGATTTTATCTTTTAACCTTTGAATGCTTCTTTCGTTCCCCGGAATAACTGAAGACGAAAAGACAACGGTATCAGTCTTTTTTATTCTGATAAATCGGTGATCATTGTTAACAATTCTTGACAAAGCAGCGTTTTCTTCTCCTTGAGCACCAGTAACAAGAATAATCACTTTATTATCTTTGTAACCACTAACTTTATCTATGGAGATTATAGTTCCTTCTTTGGGTTTAACGTAGCCTAAATTCTTAGCTAATTCTAGGCTCATTTTAATAGAAAAACCATCTAAAGCGACCTTTTTATTATTTTGAGTAGCATATTCTAGTATTTGCTTTATTCTTTCAACTTGAGAAGAAAAAGTAGCGATAATAACTCTACCGGGAGCTTCTTTGATAATCTTTCTTAAATTATCAAACATCTCTCTCTCAGTAACAGGCGTTTTTGTGTTAGTTGAGCCTAAACTTTCTAACATTAAAGTAGTTGGTTTTTTAAGCTTAGACAAATCAGTATACTTTATGTTTTTGCTTTTCAGTGGGTCATGTTCTATCATCCAATCACCGGGATGAATAACTGTTCCCGAGGGTGTCTCAATAATAACGCCCATAGCGTCCATTATAGCATGGTCAACAGGGAAGAAACTAATAATGAAATCACCAAACTTTAATTTCTCATTAATGTTCTTTATGTATATAGATTTAACTTTCTTACTGCTTCCTCTGTCAAAGTCTTCCATTCGGTATTTAACCATATCTAAGGTGAATGGTCTGCCGACAATAGGCGGGTTGTGTAACTTTGTTAGTAATATTGGAGCTGCTCCAATGTGATCCATATGACCATGAGAGAAAACAACAGCTTTTATTTGTTTTTCTTTGCCTTTTAGGTAGTCTACATTAGGAATAACATAGTTAATCCCTGGCATGTCTTCTTCTGGAAATTGTAATCCCATATCTAGGATAATAATATCTCTTCCATACTCAAAAACAGTCATGTTTCTACCAACTTCTTCGCATCCTCCAAGGGGAATAATCTTTAATTCATTTTTCATATTTTTTATTTTAATATTCTCTTTGTTTTAATGAACCAATCTTCAACGCCGATGAAGCGCTTTGATGGATCAGTGATTTTTTTTACATTAACTCCTTGAAGCTCTTTAGAGGTGGCGTAAATAAAATCTGGGCTATATAAGAAAATTGATGGCAAATCTTCTATTAAGATATTTTGGAAAGAGTCGAGTTTATTAGCTCTGGTTCCTAAATCAGTAGCTTTTCTATTGTCCTCTAAGTAAGTATCAGCTTTTTTGTTATCATATATTGCTAAGTTCAAACCAGGATCTTTCTTTTGAGATGAATGCCAAAAAGGAAATGGGTCGGGGATAGCTCCCAATACTTCTCCAAATAACAAGGTATCGTAGTCTCTTGGTTTAATAAAGTTTTGTTCTAATTGGAATAAAGAATATTGCTGAACATCTAATTCTACTCCGACAGCTTCCCATTGTTCTTTTATTATTTCAGCTACCTGAACCATTTGTGGTTGATCAACAGTTACTAGGGTTATTTTTAGTTTTAATGTTTCATTTGATTGTTCAAAACAAAGTTCATTTAATTTAGCTCTGGTACTACTACCAACGCTGCCCGTTCCCTCCGTGTAGCCATAAGGCTCCAGAATCTCCTCATAATACTTCTCTTGGAAGAGACTGACTGCTTCAGCTGTCTTAGAGCCATAATAACCTGATACTGTTCCATCTGGGTAAATGTCGGAATATTTAGAAAGACACTTCTGAAGTTCTGTTACTTCGTTGCCTTCTGATCCAGTTGCTAATTTACTTTTAAATGAAAAGGCTAATTCTTTTTCAATTACTTTTTCTCTTATTCCTTCTCCTTTATAGCCAGCTTCTTCTAAAATCTCTTTGGCTTTTTCCGGATTGAATTCATATATGTTTTCTGGTAATTCAAAACCATAGATTTTTGGTAAGATAGGGGAATCAACCACTTTCTGATTTATTAGTTCTTCATTTTCAATATTCAAAACTTGTTTAACAATATCGTTTTTATTAGTAGCATAATTTAAAGCTAGTCTGACATCTTCGTCTTTCAGAACTTCTGATTTCTGTTGATTAAAGAATATAGCAAAGTATCTTGGTAAAGACATTAAATGATTTTCCCATTCTTTATCAATTGAGACAGCTGAAGTTAAAGAGACTCCATTAACGTCTCCTTTTTTAGTTGCTTTAATTAAACTCTCTTCGTTTTGAAAGAATAAGAACTTTATTTCAGATATGTTTGGTTTTTTCCCATGATAAAGAGAATTTTGATTTAATGTAATGTAGGTTACTTGCACATTCTTTTCTTTTATTTTCTTTATCTTAAAGGGACCAGAACCAATAGCATCTAAATTATGAGAATCAAAAGCAAAGTTCTCTGGTGGTATATTTTGCCAAATGTGCTGAGGTAATATTCCGACAGTGCAGTTTTCTAAAAAAGCGGCATAGGGTTTTTTCAAAATAAATCTGATTGTTAAATCATCAACTTTTTCTACATCGACCCCAACCCAATTGGCTTGAAGGGGGCTTTTAAAGTCAGGATTTTGGATTGTTTTAATTGTGAAAATAACATCATCTGCTGTGATAGGGTTGCCGTCCTGCCACTTTAATTCTTTTTTCAAAGTGAAGGTGTATATTCTATCATCTTCTATATTGAATATTTCAGCTAGATCGGGTACGACGTTTAGTTCAGTATTATATCTCATCAATCCAGAAAATATTAATTGTACTAGATCCCTGTCTGCATCAGAATTAGCATAAATAGGGTTAATAAATCTCGGTTGTCCAATAATTCCTTCAATGTGGACGCCTCCTTCTGTTGGCATTTCTATGGTACTGCTATAGTAGATATTAAGAGAAAGAGTAGTGAATGCGGCTAAAAAGAGCAATAGAAAACCAAGAAAAACGAATCTTTCCTTTATGTTTAAGATCTTGAAAAATTGTGCCCATTGCTTTCTATCGGGCCATTTTTTAGTCATTTAGATAATAAGGCTTACTACTGCTAAAATAATAAATATTATTCCTAAAAATATAGTTGCCCAAAGTAACTTCTTCTGAAGACCTCTTCTGGTTGAGTAAGCTCCGCCACTATCACCACCACCAAAAGCAGATCCGAGAGCAGTTCCTCTTTGTTGAAGCATAATAGAAATTATCAACAAAATAGCAACTATTATTTGTGTAATTGATAATATTGTCATAAGTTTATTTTTTATCTTGTAATCCGAAAAATAGGTTCAATCCCCAAACTATTAGCGTTGTCCAGAATAAAGGTATTAATCCAGTTATTTCTAGTTCCCTAGGGAAGATAATCTCTATCAGCCAGATAATGGCCATATTTATTATTAAGCTAGATAATCCTAAAGTTAATATCTTTATAGGAAAAGATAGCGCCTTTAAAGCTGGCTTTATGAAGAAATTGATTATCCCTAAAGCAACACCAATTATTATAAGGGAAAGATAGTTTCCGTAAAATTGTACCCCTGGGACCACTTTGGCTGCTATGAAAATACCTAATGATCCGGAGATAATATGAAAGAGTAACTTTCCGATGTTCATTATATTATCTTAATCAATATTCTCTAAAAAGTCAATCTTTTTAACTTATCCACAAAGCGTTACTTCTATTTATGTCTAAGTAGATGTAAAATTAAATAAACATACATAAATGTACATAAGTTTGCATAAGCCAGGCTTATGGCAAATTAATATTCTCTAAAAAGTGCAATATGTGTGTATACATTACCACGTTCTGTTGACTTAGTTGTATGAAAAATGTATGATACGAACATTGTTATTTTCATCAAAACATATTTTACGAAAGGATCTGTTATGCCTAATCAATTAGAATTTAGTGGATCGTTTCCTTGTGTAGGGGAAATAGTTCGATTCGAAATGAAGCGTTCTATTCAAGTAGGGTTGGGTCGGACCAATGTAGTCCTTGAGGAAGCAGTTGTTATTGGTCGAAAAATAGAGAGTGAAGGTGTTTCTCGAATTCAAATACCAGATGCGTATGGGGGCAATCGCTTTCTAACGCAAAAGAGTGATGGGACTTGGGAGTGTTCCTGGCTTAACGAAGGCTATAGTGACCTGAAAGTTCGTTTGGTCTAATAGAGCTTTTCAACGAGGGTGCCATAAGGTACCCTTTTTTATTACTACTTGAAAAAGTTTAGATAATTTAGTATAATGGAATACTTACAAAAGAAGATATTCAAAAAGTTTATTTACTCTTTTAACCAAAACCAATATTTATTTTTAAGTTCTTTGCTTATTCTGAATGCATTAGCATGAGTAAAAATTCCAAGATAAGATTGAAACGACCGATCTAAAGAGTTTTTATCAATTAAACCACATTTGTATTCTCTTATTCGATCCTTCACTTTTCTAAAAATACGCTTACGGGTTTTTGTTCTTACAAGTTTATAATGAGGCAGAACAACATATCCTAAAAAGTCTATACCCTGGTTAAATTTGCGGATAGAAATCTTCTCAGGATGAAGCGAGAGATAAAGTCGATCAGCAACAAAAGATTTAATAGTTTTTATAAGTTTCTTCAAATATTCTACGTCTCTAGATATTATTAAAAAATCATCAGTGTATCGTGCATAATGCTTTACTTTTAACCCATGTTTTACAAACTGATCGAGTTCGTTCATATATATATTAGCAAATAATTGAGAAGTAAGATTGCCGATAGGCAAACCTCGCTTTTCAAAAAGTGTAACTTGCCCCTTTGAAAAACTATTCACGATTTCATTAAGCAACCATATCGTATCAGTATCTTTAATTTTTCTCCCAAGTATTTCAAGCAAAATTTTATGATTTACAGAATCAAAAAACTTTTTTACATCACATTTAAGAACAAAGCAAAGCTTTGTATAGTTCGCACTTTCTTTTCTAATCATCCGATCCACTGCAAGTACGCCCTTATGAGTTCCCTTACCAACTCGACAAGAGAAAGAATTTGGAATAAACATGGATTCAAAGATTGGGTTTAGGATACGAAATATAGCATGATGCAACACTCGATCTCGCACTGTGGCCTTGTGGATATGCCTACGTTTAGGATCATTAATATAGAAACTTGTATAGAGACCGTGTTTGTATGTTTTATTCTTGAGCTCTCTATGTAGTTTGAAAATATGTTGTTCTAGATTAAGTTCAAAATTACACACATCTAGTTTCTTTTGTTTATCACTTCGAAATTCCTCCCATGCCAAAAAGAGGTTTTCTAGAGATATTATCTGTAAAAATAAATCATTAAATAATTTCATATATATGAATGAATTCGATATACCAATATTTAAAACATCTTACGATTTGTACAAAACTCTTCACAGTTATCGAAAAGTAGTGCCAAAAAATGATCGATTCACTGTATTTGAACGATGTGAACATGCAATGTTAGATGTTATTGAAGGAATCCTGTTAGCAAGTAGTCAGACTAAAAAAGAGAAGGTTCCTGCACTTGAACAAGCTAGTCTTAAGTTGAATGTAGTTCGTGTTTTTGTTCGCCTCTTAAAAGACATCAAAGCCATCGATTCAAAAAAGTATGTAATTCTTGAAACCATGGTTGATGAGATTGGATGTATGCTTGGTGGCTGGATTCGTTCTTCTAAGTCCAATTGAGCGAAAGGGTGTCCGACAAGGACACCCTTTGCCATTTACGAGATGAGACTTCGGGACAAACCCAGAGACAGAACCATAGTTGTCGTTCGGGTTGTCGATCCTGTTCGTGTCGAACTTGACCTTGTCGTCGTTGAAGTTGAAGTACGGAGCGTTAGAAAAGTCGTCGTCAGCGCCAGGATATTTGCCACTCATCCATCTGAACCACCATGTCTAGAGATTTACTTCTCATTGGAAGTGAGACCATATTCTCTCAACCTTGAACTTTATTTAGCAGCAACTTATAAAAACAAGCACCTGCATTAGATGGGGGCAAGCAGTCTCCTCAAAACAACGCACTCTTGAAAACCGTAGTCGTCAAGACTCTGGTTGAAAAATCTCTTTAAAGAGAGAGTTCGGCGATAGCAATCCGTAAACTACTATGCACTAGCCTAAACTCGTTTATAAGTATATTGAATTCTGAAAAAGAAGCAAGTTTTTGAGATAAAAAAAGAGGGTTATCTATGCTGATATGGATAACCCTTAAAATTTGTCGCGGATTCAAGGATCAAAAGACAAGAGGTCAAAAGATCCAAGAACTCAAGACTGCAAGGTTCAAGACTGCGGGACAAACCCAGAGACAGAACCATAGTAGCCGAGCGGGTAGTCGACCCCGCTCGCGCCGAACCCGACCCCGCCGCCGTCGAAGCTGAAGTACGGAGCGTAAGAAAAGACGCCGCCAGCGCCAGGAGCATACTCATCACCAGCACAATCAATCCAGAGATCGTTGTAGTTCTGGAGACGTTCAGGATGCGTCAGAAGCATGACACCGATCGCAAAAGCACCAAGACCGAATTCAGAAGCACTCATAACTTCACGTGCTCGGCGAACGGACTTACCACGATGATTCAGACCAAACTGAGCTGGAACAACAAGAATATCGTGATCTTTCTGTTCCTCTCCTATTGTTTGGAACATCTTGGAGTGCTGACGCAAGTGCTGTGAACCAAGCTTACCTTCGCGGTAATTGTGGAATTTGCCATTTCGAGTTTGCTTAATCAGATCAAGAACTTTTTGTACAGCTTCGCCGTAGGTCGGTGCAATCTTGTGCCAATCGAAACTGGCAAAGAACTTTTCGACCCACTGCGGACAAAGAGAATGAGTTCGGACTATCCAGTCCGGATTAAACCTCTTGCCACAGTTGAAAAGCTCATCCAATACGCCGACCTGTTTCTCGAAATCAGCAACGATCACTTCAATCGCCTGATCGCGATTAGGCTTGTAGCCTGAGAGATAACCGTAACTCGACTCCACTTCTTCGTCAGCGAATTGATTGCTTACAGAAAGCTCCTTAATAGCAATCACAACTCGCGACTGAAATTCATCTCCTTTCTCGATAAGTTTCTGCATACCATCTTTTTCAAGATTAGCCTCTTCCAAGGCTTTGTCTCGAGCATCATCAAAAAACCTCTTGTACTGCTTTTCTTGACCGGACGTAATCAATGTTTTAGCCATTGTTATCGTCCTCCTTTCTTTGAAAAGAACATTTAATGCAACAAAACACAAGTTCTGTCTTATGTGGTGATTATAGCAAGTTTTTTGGAAAAGTCAAGCTTTTATCTTTAATAGTTCTTAGTTTTCCAAATTGATCATTAATCTGTTTATTGGGCTCTTGAAAAAGTTTAGATAATTTAGTATAATGGAATACTTATATATGATGGAAGAATTCATCACAATTAAAGGCGCTAAAGTTCATAACTTGAAAAATGTTAGCGTTAAGATTCCGAGGAATAAACTAGTTGTTATTACTGGTATTTCTGGTTCTGGAAAGTCGTCTTTAGCTTTTGACACTCTTTATGCAGAAGGACAAAGAAGATATGTAGAAAGCTTATCAGCTTATGCTCGTCAGTTTTTGGGAGTAATGAGCAAGCCAGATGTTGAAAAGATAGAAGGTATTAGTCCAGCTATTTCTATTGACCAAAGAAAAGCTACTCACAACCCTCGTTCCACTGTTGGAACTGTTACGGAGATTTATGATTATCTCCGTCTTTTATTTGCCAGAACTGGAGAACCTCATTGTCCAGAATGCGGTAAGCTTATTTCTCTTCAAACTGTTGATCAAATATTAAATCAGGTTTTAAAGCTTAAAAAAGAAATAATTATCTTGGGACCAGTAATTCGGTCTAAAAAAGGAGAACATCAAAGTATTCTTCAAGAAATAAAGAGAGGAGGGTATGTCAGGGTCAGAATAGATGGAATAATATATACCGCTGAAGAATCTTTGGAGAAAGTATTAGACAGAAATAAAGAGCATGATATTGAAATAGTTGTTGATAGTTTAACCGCTAAAGAAGTAGATAGATTAAGAGACTCTTTAGTAATAGGACTGAGAATAGGGATAGGAATTGTTATTGTTAGTCAAGGTGATAAAGACTTAGTATTCAGCACCCACTTTGCTTGTGAAAAATGTGGTATATCTTTGCCAGAATTAGAACCAAGATTATTCTCTTTTAATAATCCTTATGGGGCTTGTACTAAATGTACTGGTCTTGGCGAGAAATTAGAAGTCGATCCTGAATTAGTTATGCCTAATCCGAATCTTACTCTAGCTGAAGGAGCGGTTATCCCTTGGATGAGAACCTTCAATAGAGCTGGTAGGCAAAGTCAACTCTATCAACAACTAACTGATTTAGCTGAAAGGTATAACTTTTCTCTTGATGAGCCAGTGGGTAAATTACCTAAGTTAGCCATAGAAAAAGTTCTTTATGGTAATACCTGCCTGCCGAGTAGGCAGGGAAAGTTTGAGGGAGCAGTTCACAATCTAGAAAGAAGATATCGTGAAACTGATTCTGATTGGACTCGTAAAGAAATAGAACAATATATGGTAGTTAAAGAATGTCCTCAATGTAAAGGCAAAAGATTAAAACCAGAAGTGTTGGCAGTAAAGGTAGAAGGAAAGTCCATAGATCAATTAACAGAGATGTCTATTGGTAGTCTAAAAGAATTCTTTGAAAGTAACTTTTCTAATCCTTCTAAAATATCGGAGCCAATTGTTAAAGAGATTATTAACAGATGCAATCTTCTGATTGATATCGGACTTGATTATTTAACCTTAAATAGAAAAGCTGGTACCTTATCTGGCGGAGAAGAGCAAAGAATAAAACTTTCTATTCAGATTGGTTCTAAATTAACCGGAGTGCTTTATGTTCTTGATGAACCATCAATTGGTCTCCATCCTAAAGATCAAAAGAAGCTAATAGATACCTTAAAGAAATTAAGAGACTTTGGTAATACGGTTGTTGTCGTGGAGCATGATATGCAAACTATTAAAGAATGTGATTGGTTAATTGATGTTGGTCCAGGAGCTGGGAAATATGGAGGAGAAATAATCTTTGAAGGAACTCCTAAGCATGCAATAAATGCCAAAACTCTAACAGGTGATTATTTGTCTGGGAAAAAGAAGATACAGGCTTCAGTTTCTAATTCTAAAACAGATAAGATTCTTACTATTAAAGGAGCTAAAGAGAATAATCTTAAAAATATTAATATTGATATTCCTTTAGGTAAGTTTATTTGTATTACTGGAGTATCTGGGTCTGGTAAGAGCTCTTTAATGAATGATATTTTAGCTAAAGCGTTACTTAAGAAATTCTACAGAGCTAAAGATGATCCGGGAGAATACAAGGAGATTATTGGTATGGATTTATTAAATAAAGTTGTTTTAGTTGATCAATCTCCGATAGGTAGAACTCCTCGTTCTAATCCAGCTACCTATACTAGTGCCTTTTCATATATTAGAGATATCTTTTCTAAGACTAAAGAAGCTAAAGCAAGAAACTACACTTCTAGCTTGTTTAGTTTTAATGTTAGAGGTGGTAGATGTGAAGTTTGTGAAGGACAAGGACAAGTAAAAGTTGAGATGTATTTTATGCCTGATATTTATGTAGAGTGTAGTGAATGTAACGGAAAGAGGTATAACAAAGAAGCATTAGAGATAACCTACAAAGGAAAGAATATCTCAGAAGTATTAGATATGACTATTGATGAAGCTTTAGAATTCTTCAAAGAAGTTCCTGGTCTTTTCCAGAAATTAAAAACATTAAAAGATGTCGGTCTTTCCTATCTTCAGTTAGGTCAACCAGCCCCTTCTTTATCTGGTGGAGAAGCTCAAAGGATCAAATTAGCTACAGAACTTTCTAGGAAGTCATTTGGTAAAACACTCTACATCTTAGACGAACCAACAACAGGACTTCACCTAGATGATATTAATAAATTAATAAAAGTGTTAAGAGAGTTAGCCAATAAAGGCAATACAGTTGTTTCTATTGAGCACAATACTGATTTTATCAGGTGTACTGATTGGGTTATTGATTTAGGACCTGAAGGAGGAGATAAAGGAGGCCATATCGTTGCCCAAGGAACTCCTGATCAGATAAGTAAGAATAAAAAGTCATACACTGGCCAATATTTGAAATAGAAAAGTCTGCTTGACAGGCTTTTTGTTTTGGTTTAAACTTTTAGGTATTAAAAAATAACTTAATAATATATATGAATATTAGACCAATAACTGATCACATACTAATAGAACCTGTCAAAGGTGAAGAAAAAACTAGGAGCGGTATTCTTTTACCTGATACTGTTGAAAAAGAAAGGTCTGAACAAGGCAAGGTTATTGCTGTTGGTCCAGGTAAGAAGAATATTACTATGGAAGTTAAAGCTGGCGACAAAGTTATTTTCTCAAAATATGGTCCCAGTGAAATAAAAATAGAAGATAAAGAATATTTAATCGCAAAGCAAGAAGACATTCTTGCTATTGTAGAATAATATGGCAAAACAAATAGAATTTAGCGAAGAAGCTAGAAAGCAATTAAGGGCAGGAGCTGATAAATTAGCTAATGCTGTTAAGGTTACTCTTGGTCCAAAGGGTAGAAATGTTGTTTTAGATAAAGGCTACGGTTCGCCAACCATTACTAATGATGGAGTGACTATCGCCAAAGAGATTGAACTAGAAGATAGAGTAGAGAACTTAGGGGCTGAGATGGTTAAAGAAGTGGCTGAAAAAGCTAATGATGTTGCTGGTGATGGAACAACGACTGCTGTTGTTTTGGCTCAAGCAATGATTAATGAAGGGTTAAAGAATGTTGCTGCTGGAGCTAATCCATTAGCTATCAAAAGAGGAATTGAAAAGGGTGTTGATAAGATTGTGGAAACGTTGAAAGGAATGGCTAAGGCAATTAATACTAAAGAAGAAATGGCTCAAGTAGCTACTATTTCAGCAGAAGACAAAGAATTAGGTAATTTAATCGCTGAAGTTGTTGATGCAGTTGGAAAAGACGGAGTAGTAACAGTTGAAGAGTCAAAAACACTTAACATTGAAAAAGACATTGTTAAAGGACTTCAGTTTGATAGAGGATATATCTCTCCATATATGGTTACTAATTCTGAAAGAATGGAAGCTATTTATGAAGAGCCAATGATTCTAATAACTGATAAGAAAATATCTATTTTAAATGAGATTCTTCCTATATTAGAGAAGATAGCTCAATCAGGTAAAAAAGAGTTAGTTATTATTGCTGAGGAAATAACTGGAGAAGCATTAGCCACTCTAGTTGTTAATAAGCTTAGAGGAGTCTTTAACGTTTTGGCGATAAAAGCTCCTGGGTTTGGTGATAGAAAGAAAGAAATGCTTGAAGATATAGCTATTGTTACTGGAGCCGAGTTTATCACTGAAGAAAAAGGATTAAAACTAGAAAATGTTGAGTTAAATATGCTTGGTTCTTGTAGAAGAATCGTTTCTACAAAAGAAGACACAACTATCATTGAAGGAAAAGGAAACAAGATTAATGACAGATTAGCTCAAATAAAGAATCAAATAGAATCAGCTACTGATTTTAATAAAGAGAAGTTGCAAGAAAGATTAGCAAAACTTTCTGGTGGGGTAGGAGTAATCAAAGTTGGAGCTGCCACAGAAGTAGAACAGAAAGCTAAACAACACAAGACAGAGGATGCTTTAGCAGCTACTAAGGCAGCTGTTGAAGAAGGAATTGTTTCTGGTGGAGGATTAGCTTTATTAAGAGCTAGCTCACAATTAAATGAGTTAGAAGTAGTAGGAGAAGAAAAGATAGGTATTAGTATTTTGAAGAGAGTTTTAGAAGAGCCGATTAGACAGATTGCTCAAAACGCTGGAATAGATGGAGCCGAAGTTATTAGTATCATAAAAAGAAGTGAAGAAGGAATTGGATTAAATGCTGAAACTCTAGAGTATTGCAATCTAATGGAATCAGGGATTGTTGATCCAGTTAAAGTTGTTAGGTCATCTCTCCAAAACGCAGCTTCTGCTGCTAGTATGTTTTTAACAACAGAATGTGTTGTTGCTAATAAGCCGGAAGAGAATAAGCCATCACCGGCGATGCCTCCAATGGGATATTAAAGAGAACCCCGCCACGGCGGGGTTTTTAATCGCTTGACAAAGATGTTTGCAGGACTAAAATGAAATATAGGAAATTATTATGGAAGAAAGAGATAACTTTTATTTAACAAAAGAAGGATTGGAAGAATTAAAGAAAGAGTACGAGACATTAAAGGCTCTTAGATCTTCAAAGATCAAGGGTGAAGCTCCCAGTATTTTAGAGTCAGAAGATTTAAACCCAGATTATATTACTTTTCAAGAAGATCTTAACTTCCTTGAGACAAGAATAGCTGAATTAGAATACGTTCTAGAGAAAGCGCAAATAATTAAAAAGCCACTGAAGACACACAAGAATGAGATAGATTTAGGAGCAACGGTTTCTGTAGTAGTTGATGGACAGAAAGACCAATTTACTATAGTTGGAACTTTTGAAGCCAACCCAATGTTAGGGAGAATAAGTAACGAATCACCGGTTGGTAAGGCACTGATAGGCCATACAACTGGAGATAGCGTAACGGTTTCATCGCCAATTAAAAGTATCTATGTTATAAAGAAAATAAACTATAGCTAAAGTAAGCCCCCCGATGGACATCGGGGGGTTTAGACTTATGAATAATCTTGTAGATTTTTTTCACGAGATAGGAAAACTAAAAGGTAAACCACGAAGAGGTTGGGTTATTAACGATATCAAGAATCCAGAAAGTATTGCTGAACATACTTTTAGGGCGGCTGTAATGGCTTGGGTTTTAGGAGATAAAAAGAAGAACCTTAATATTGAGAAAGTTCTGAAGATGGCGTTAATGCATGATCTTTGTGAAGTCTATGCTGGGGACACAACTCCTTATGACTCTATTCTTCCTAGAAGCAAGAAGAAAAGAGCAGAGCTAATGAAAACTTGGCCAAGGTTTTCTAATGCTGAAAGAAGAAGATTAGCTAAAGAAAAACATAAAAGAGAGAATAAAGCTTTAGAGCAGTTAATTAAAAACTTACCAATTGGATTGAAAAAAGAAATGAAATCTCTTTGGTTAGATTACGAAAATGGTTTATCAGCGGAAGGAAGATTCTTCCGTCAGATGGATAGAATAGAGAACTTTCTTCAATCTATGGAGTATTGGCAGAAGTATAAGAAGCCACCTCAAGGACCTTGGTGGGCTTGGGCTAGAGAACTATTTGATGACCCATTGTTGTTAGATATTATTGGCGAGATGGATAAGAAGTTTCATAAAGATAAGAAACCGAGGATATAAAAAAGCACCTTCTCAAAGAGAGGTGTTTTTTTGTTAATTATGGTATAATATTTTAATGGCTACAGGAATAAGAAGAAGAATAAATAAAGTAATTAAGGTCTTAGTCTTTTCTGACTTGTTCTTAAACGCTGGTTGGGGCTTAATAAGCCCTATTTTAGCTGTCTTTATTATCGGTAATATTAAAGGAGGAAGTGTGGAAGTAGCCGGTATGGCTGTTGGTATTTATTTATTAGCTAAATCATTTTTACAAATTCCTATCGCTAATTATTTAGATATGAATCATGGAGAAAAAGATGATTATTTAGCAATGTTTTTAGGAACTATCTTAGCAGCAATTACACCAATTATTTTTATCTTTTCCACTTTACCTTGGCATATTTATGTTGCTCAAGGAATACATGCTTTAGGAATGGCTATGGCTGTTCCTTCTTGGTATGCTATTTTTGGTAGGCATATTACTAAAAGGAGAGAAGCTTTGTGTTGGGGGTTAGATAGTACTTCAATCGGGTTGGGTGCTGGATTGTCTGGAATTGTTGGTGGTTTTTTAGCTGAGTCTTTTGGCTTCATCCCTCTTTTTATAGGGGTTAGTGTTTTGAGTTTTGTTGCCGCCTTTTTATTCTTACTTATTGCTAAAGATATTTTACCTAAGGTTCCTCAAAATGGGATATTTCCAATGCCTAAATCATGAATTACAATAAAGAGCTTGCTAAAATCTTCTCTAGCATGGCTAATTATCTAGAAATGGATGAGGCTTCTTTTAGATCTAATGCTTATAGGAAAGTAGCTAGTGTTTTAGAAATGTTAGATAAGGATGTAAAAGATGTTTATAACAAAGGAGGATTAAAAAGTCTGGAAGAAATAGAAGGCGTTGGTAAGAATATTGCTTTGAAAATGGAGGAGTTTTTGAAGACTAAGAAAGTAAAAGACTTTAATAGATTAAAAAAGAAGGTTCCTGTTAAATTAGATGAGATTATTGCTATCGAAGGTATGGGTGTTAAAAAAGCAAAGGTTCTTTACGAAAAGTTAAAGATTAAGAATGTAAAAGATTTAGAAAAAGCAGCTAAAAAACACAAGATTGCTTCCCTAGAAGGTTTTGGCGAAAAGACAGAGAAGAATATATTAGAAGGAATAGTTTTTCTAAAAAGAAGTAGTGGCCGGTTTCTTCTCGGAGAAGCAACTTTTATAACTAAAGATATTTTAAGAAAACTAGAGAATTTAAAAGAAGTAGAAAAAGTAAATGTTGCTGGTAGTTTTAGAAGAAGAAAAGAAACAATAGGGGATATAGATGTTCTAGTTGTCTCAAAGAAGCCAGAGAAGGTTATGGACTTTTTTGTTGGTATGGATAATGTTGCTAAGGTTTGGGGTAAAGGTTCAACCAAATCTTCTATAAGGACAGAGGAAGGCATAGACGTTGATTTAAGGGTTGTTTCAGCCAAGAGCTTCGGCTCAGCTTTACAATACTTTACTGGATCTAAGGAACATAATATTGTTACTCGTCGGATAGCGATAGATAAAGGATTAAAGTTAAATGAGTACGGGGTTTTCAGGGGGAATAAAATGATTGCTGGTAGAACAGAAGAAGATGTCTATAGAGCGATAGGTCTCAATTGGATTCCTCCAGAGATAAGAGAGAATCAAGGGGAAGTTGTTAAAAAGATTCCAAAGATTGTTGAATTGGGAGACATAAAAGGAGATTTGCATTGTCATTCTGATTGGGACGGAGGAGATAATTCTATTTCCGTAATCGCTAGGAGAGCTATAGAAAAAGGTTATGAATATATTGGTATTTCTGATCATACTCAATTCCTTAAGATAGAGAATGGATTAAACGAGAAAGAATTATTAGACCAGAAAAAGGAAATAGAAAAGCTAAATAAAGGTTTAAAAATTAAAAATTTAAAATTAAAAATTCTTCACGGATGTGAATCTAATATATTACCAGATGGTTCTATCGATATCTCAGATGATGTTTTAAAACAAATGGATTATGTTATTGCTGGAGTTCATTCTAGTTTGAAGATGAAGGAAAAGGAAATGACTAAAAGGATAATTACTGCTATAAAAAATCCTAACGTTGATATTATTGCCCATCCAACGGGAAGAATACTTCAGAAGAGAGATGAGTATGATGTCGACTTTGATCAGATATTAAAAGCTGCTAAAGAAAACAATGTTATTTTAGAGATTAATTCTTCTCCTCATAGATTAGATTTAAAAGATAGTAATATTAGAAAGGCTAAAAAAATGGGAGTAAAAATGATAATTGGAACAGATGCTCATCATCTACCTCAATTAGATCTAATGGAGTTTGGCGTATCTCAAGCTCGTCGTGGTTGGGCAGAAAAGAAAGATATTATTAATACTCAACCATTAGATAAGTTATTAAAATACTTTAAATAAATAAAAGTAGTCCCGGACGACCGAAGTCGTCCGGGACTACTTTTAACTACTCTTGATTCTATTTTTAATTCCTTGTTTTTTTTATTGACTTATGTTAGATAGAAGGTGGTTTGTTCATTGAAAATATATCATTAATCTAAGGAGTAGAGTAATGGCAGGATTATTTGGAGTTAGTGTCAATTCAAGTGTTGGTAGCAACTATTTTAGAGACATTCTTTATTGGGGGACATTTTATGTGCGGCATTTAGGTGAGGATCATTCTGGTTTGGCTTCTGCTGATAAATACAAGTTAATTTGCAAAAGTTCCCCAGGATTCTTCGCTGCTAATTTTGCTAATAAAATGAAAGATTTTTCTGGTAACGGTGGTATTGGCTACTGCGGGTCAAGTGCAGAACCTTTCCAAGCAAAAAGATCAAGATTTGGTTCGTTTGCCATCTGTTTTAACGGAAATATTACCAATTTTAAAAAATTAACTAAAGAATTTGATGACTCAGGTCATCTTTTTGAAAGATCCGACGATGTTGAATTAATAGCCAAAATTATAGCTCAAGAAAGATCAATTATTAATGGCATAAAGCTTGTTCAAAAAAAAGTAGAAGGAGCTTATTCTTTTCTTCTTTTAAACAAGGATAAGATATATGCTGTTCGTTGTTCCGCTGGTCAGTGGCCCTTAATTATCGGAACTCACAGAAGGGAACGGGCAACAATTGTTTCCTCTGAAAGTGGAGGTTTTGACAATCTGGATTTTAATATAGTTCGTGAAGTTATTCCAGGAGAAACAATCTGTTTTTCAAACGGTGATTACAAAGTGATGATAAAGCCAGACAAGTCAAATCATAAAAAGTGTAGTTTTTATCCGTGTTATACGTCTAACCCGGCAGCGCTGGTCAATGATAAGCCAGCAACACTAGTGAGGAAAGAGTTGGGAGCTTGTTTGGCTAAAAGAGACATTGCTAATGGGCTTTGTCCTCATGTGATAATACCTGTCCCTGACTCTGGTCGTTTTCATGCTATTGGTTATAATCAAGAGTTTGCCGTAGCAATGATGAAAGGTGAAATAACAAGATTACCCTTTTATGATGAGTGGCTAATTAAGTATGGTTTCATAAGAAGCTTTCTTGGTCAAAGTGACGGAGAAAGAAAAAGTAGAGCTTTCCATAAAATTCTGATTACAGCAGAAACGATCAACGATTTTCTTAATATACTTGCCAGAAAGGGATTGAATCAGATATGGCAAGACATTCTAAAAAACAAGAGAATAATAATTGTTGTTTGTGACGATTCGGTTGTTAGAGGAACTCAAATTGGAGAAAACTTAGGTCCTAAAATCAAATCAATATCTAAACTAACAACAGCCGGAGGAATTAAGATTGAAGTTGAAATCCATGTTAGGGCTTCTTACCCAGAGCTTCGTTCTCGTTGTCCTTATGGCAAAACAACAAGAGATGGAGAAGTGTTAGCTGAATCAACACCAAGATTAGAAGACAGAGCCAAAAAACTGAAAGTAGAAAGTCTACTATATAATACTCTAGACGATTTATTTAATGTTTTAGGCCAAAATAAAGCAGGTTTCTGTTATGAATGTGCTTTACCATCAAAATAAACAAACGGGGCCTGTAGTTAATACAGGCCTTTTACTTTATTTTCAAAAAGGGTAAGATAAACTAATGAAAGTATTGAGTGATAATAGAAGAGCAAGATTTGATTATGAGATCCTTGAAAAGTTTGAAGCAGGGATTGCTTTAAATGGACAAGAAGTTAAATCAATAAGAAAAGGAAGTATAAACTTAAGTGGGTCTTATGTTGTTATCAGAGGGCAAGAGCCGTATTTAGTTGGAGCCAGTGTCCCTCCTTATCAGCCCAAAAATGCTTCTCCTGATTATGATCCGGAAAGATCAAGGAAACTTTTGTTGAATAGAAAAGAGATAGAATATTTGATTGGTAAGACGCAGGAGAGGGGCTTGACTTTAATACCCTTGAAAGTTTATACTAAATATGCTAAAATAAAGCTCGAGTTCGGGGTAAGTAAGGGAAAGAAAAAATCTGATAAAAGAGAGACAATTAAAAAGAGAGACGTTGATAGAGAAATAAAAAGAGAGATTAACCAAAGGGGATGACAGGACTCGAAAAAGGAATTGCTTAAAATAGTGCAAGTCCAGCTGAAAACTGGTAAACCTAGCACCCAATGGGTGCGAGGTAAAACTTTCAACATCTTATATAAGTGCAAACTTATTCAAGAAACCTGCATTAGCTTTTGCTTAATGCCATCCCTTTACCAGATGCTCGATAGGTAAAGAAGGGTGTTATACATCGAGACAGATGATTTCTTTGTCTCAAGAAACCATTTAAAAATTCGAGGCACAACTTTTGTTCTTATGAACTAAGCTTGTAGACCTATTTTAATTAATCTTTTTGACGAGGGTTCGATTCCCTCCATCTCCACCACGTAATAAATTTTTCTTTGAAAAATTTAAACGTGGTAGGTACGTTTAAATTTACGAAGTAAATTTATTACGTACCACCAATTAAAAAAATGTATAAAAAAAGAGAACCACAAACAAAAAGACCAACAATAAATAATAGCATTAGAGCTAAAGAGGTAAGATTGATTGATGAGGAAGGACAACAGCTTGGAGTGATGCCATTAGAAGAAGCTATTAAACAAGCTAAAGAAAAAGGGCTTGATTTAATTCAAGTAACAGAAAAAGTAGATCCACCAATTTGTAAGATAATGGACTATGGAAAGTATGTCTATAGTCTCAAAAAGAAAGAAAAATCAGCTAAGCATAATAAAGGAGGAGAGCTAAAGAGCATCAGGTTGACTTTTAATATTTCAGATCACGATGCCGAAACAAGGGCTAAGCAAGCAGAGAAGTTTCTAAAGATAGGTGACAAGGTAATGATAGAAATGAGATTAAAAGGAAGGGAAAAAGCTCATGGAGACTTTGCTAGAGAAAAGATAATGAAGTTTACCGAAACATTAAGTAAAATTGTCCCAATAAAAACAGAAAGAGAGATAAGAAGACAGCCAAGAGGATTCACAATGATAATTACTAAACAATAACAAAGATGAAAACACGTAAATCAATAACCAAGAGGTTTAAAGTGACTAAGACTGGAAAGGTAATGAGAAGAGCTATCGGTCAAGATCACTTAAGAGCCAAAAAATCAGGAAAATTTAGAAGAACATCGAGAAAATGGATCGTTGTTACTGGTCCTTTAGCTAAACAAGTTAAAAAATTAGCAAGATAAAATAGTATGGTTAGAGTAAAAAGAGGAACAAGTGCTAATAAAAGAAGAAAGAATGTATTAAAATATACTAAGGGTTTTAAGTGGGGAAGAAAGTCTAAATTTAGATTAGCTAAACAAGCTGTTCAAAAGGCTTTTACTTATTCTTTTAGAGATAGAAAGGTTAGAAAGAGAGATTTTAGAAAACTTTGGCAAACATATATTGGTTCTGCTTGCAAAGAACACAATACGTCTTACAGTAAGTTTATTAGTGCCTTGAAGAAGAATAATATTGAATTAGATAGAAAGGTGCTAGCTGATTTTGCAGCTAATAACCCCGAAATATTTGAGAAGATACTGAAACAAGTCATAATTGAAAAATAAAGTATTTAGAACAAGCCCCGTTCAGCGGGGTTTATTTTATTACTGAAATGAGTTAAACTGATATATGATGGTCAGAGAAGAAATCAAGAAAGCAATAGAGAAAGCAGTCAAGGAATACAAGTTTCCGGAGGTTTTAGTTGAGTGTTCAAAAGATCATGGTGATTATTCAACTAATGTAGCAATGATTATTGCTAGAAAAGAAGGAAAAAACCCTCAAGAAGTAGCAAAATTATTAATTAAGAAAATGGAAGATAAGAGATGGAAGGTCGAAATTGCTGGGCCAGGGTTTATTAATTTCTTTCTCTCTGATGAATATTTAAAAAAGGTTAAAGTTGATACTAAGTTGAAGGTAAGAAAGGGGAAGATAAATGTTGAGTTTATTTCCGCTAATCCAACTGGGCCTTTAACCTTAGGTAATGGTAGAGGTGGTTTTGGTGGAGATGTTCTTTCTAATGTTTTAGAAAAAGCAGGTTATAACGTTACTCGTGAGTTCTATATCAACGACCGAGGTAAACAAGTCCAAGGTTTGAAAGAAGGAGTTTATAAAGGAGAGGCTAGAACAGCTACTCAGATTCAGAAAGAAAATAAAAAGGTGATTACTAAAGAGATGAAGATCAAGTTTGATATTTGGTTTTCAGAAAAGAGTTTAATTAAAGAGATTGCTAAATCTTTAGCTTTCTTAAAAAAGAAAAGTTTAACTTACGAAAAAGATAATGCTTTATGGTTCAAATCCACTTCTTTTGGTGATGATAAAGATAGAGTATTGGTTAAAGAAAATGGAGAAACAACTTATCTTGCTTCCGATATAGCTTATCTTAAAAACAAATTTAACAGAGGATTTAAAAAGTTAATTATCTTTCTCGGCGCTGATCATCATGGCTATATTGGTAGAATGAAAGCAGCTGTTGAGGCTTTGGGGCATGATAAAGAACAGCTAGATTTTATTATTATGCAATTAGTTACACTAATGGAATCAGGTGAAGCTAAGAGAATGTCTAAAAGAGCGGGAGTTTACAAAACAATCAAAGAATTAATTGATAACCTAGGATTAGATGTAGTTAGATTCTTCTTTATCCAAAGAGGAGCTAACTCTCATTTAATCTTTGATTTGGACTTAGCTAAAGAGAAATCAGAGAAGAATCCTGTTTATTATGTTCAATATGCTTATGCCCGTATGTCTAGTATTCTTCGTAAAGCTAAAGTTAAACCATCAAACCTTAATTTATTAGGGGAGGAAGATATGAAGCTACTGAAACAAGTTATTAGATTTCCAGAAATAATAGAAGATACGGCTAAAGATTATCAGATACAAAGAGTACCTCAATATGCTATAGAATTAGCTGAAAGTTTTCATAGATTTTATCAATGTTGTCCGGTTATTAGTGACGATAAAAAACTAACAGCTTCTAGACTAGCTTTGGTCAAAATAACAAGAGGCATTTTAAAAGAAGTGTTAGATTTAATGGGTATTTCTGCACCCGAAAAAATGTGAATAATAAATATATACTTTTAAGGCACGGGGAAACAAGATATCAAGCCGAGAAGCTGGATATTCTTTATCCGGCCGATGAGAACCCGACTTTACCGATGACTGAAAAGGGAGAAGAAATGATTGAAAAAGCTAGTGATGAAATTAAAGGGATTGATTTGATTTATTCTTCAGACTTTTCTAGAACAAAAAAATCAGCCGAAATAATAGCTAAAAAGAATGGATTAACTGTTATTTTTGACGAAAGACTGGGAGATACAAACTTTGGTGTTTTTAGTGGCAAAACCGGTGATGAATATAGAAAATATTTTGTTGATAGGAAGGAAAGGTTTATTAAGCCAACCCCTGATGGAGAGAGTTGGAACGATGTTAGAACAAGAGTTGTGGCGGTAATAAAGGAGATAGAGGAGAAGTATAAAGATAAAACAATACTAATTGTTAGTCATGCTGATCCGATTTGGTTGATGATGGGTTATTTAAAAGGGCTTAGTGACGAAGATCTTTTAGAGCAAAGAAATCCTAAAGGTGTCTGGCCTGATGTTGGTCAATACTTTATAATAAAATGAACTTTCCAGAAAATGAAAACAGAATATTGAAGTTTTGGAAAAAGAACGAAATATTCAAGAAACTTCAAAAGAAAAACAAAGGCAAAAAACGTTGGTCGTTTTTAGATGGACCAATTACAGCCAATAATCCAATGGGTGTTCATCATGCCTGGGGAAGGACCTACAAAGATTTGTTCCAGAGATATAATGCGATGAAAGGATTTGATCAAAGATATCAGAATGGCTTTGATTGTCAGGGCTTATGGGTTGAAGTTGAAGTTGAAAAAGAAAAGGGATTTAAAAGCAAGAAGGATATTGAGAAGTTTGGTATTGATAAGTTTGTTGATGCTTGTAAGGAAAGAGTTTTAAAATATTCTAAAATTCAAACAGATCAATCAATTAGATTAGGTCAATGGATGGATTGGGATAATTCATACTTTACAATGTCTGATGAAAATAACTATACTATCTGGAACTTTCTTAAGGTTTGTAAAGAAAAGGGATTATTGTATAAGGGCCACGATAGTGTTCCTTGGTGTCCTCGTTGTGGAACAGCTATTTCTCAACACGAAATATTAACTGAAGAGTATAGAGAGATATCTCATAAATCAATCTATTTTCAACTACCGGTTAAAGAAGAGAAAAATACTTTCTTTCTAGTTTGGACAACAACTCCTTGGACGTTACCAGGGAATGTTGCTTTAGCTGTTAATCCCGAATTAGAATACGTGAAAGTTAAAAAGGAAGAATCAATATATATTCTCTTGGAGAAGAAAGCTCGTTTAGTAGAAGGAGAGATTATTGGAGCTATGGCTGGGAAGGATTTAGAAGGGTTAGAATACGAAGGTATGTTTGATGAACTGTCTGGCGTTAAAGAACATAAAGTTATTTTATGGAAAGATGTTACCGAAGAAGATGGAACAGGTATAGTTCATATCGCCCCTGGTTGCGGAGCTGAAGATTTCCAATTAGCCAAGAAACTAAAACTACCCGTTGTTGACTTAAGTGATGATGAAAGTAACTATAGAGAAGAGTTTGGAGATTTAGCTGGTCAGTTTGTTGGATCAGAAGAAGTTAGAGAATGGATCTTCAACGACTTAAAAGAAAGAGGCTTTGTTTTTAAAATAGAAGACTATCTTCATAGATATCCAACTTGTTGGCGATGTAAGACAGAACTTATCTTCAGAGTAGTTGATGAATGGTATATTTCTATGGATAAGATAAGAAAGAAGTTGTTAGAGGTTTCTAAAAGCATTAAGTGGATTCCTGGATTTGGCTTGGAAAGAGAATTGGATTGGTTAAAGAATATGCATGACTGGTTAATTTCTAAGAAACGTTATTGGGGATTAGCTTTGCCTATTTATGAATGCCAATGTGGGGACTTTGAAGTTATTGGCTCAAAAGAAGAACTAAAAGAAAGAGCAGTTTCTGGTTGGGATAAGTTTGAAGGTTATTCTCCTCATAGACCATGGATTGATGAGGTGAAGATTAAATGTTCTAAGTGCGGAGAAAAGGTTTCTCGAATTAAAGATGTTGGCAATCCTTGGCTTGATGCTGGGATAGTGCCTTTTTCTACTATGGCTGACTGGTTTCCAGCCAAGTTTGTTTGTGAGTCATTTCCAGGGCAATTTAAGAATTGGTTTTATTCTTTAATTGTTATGAGTACTGTTTTAGAAGGTAAGGCCCCCGTTGAAACTATCTTTGGATTTGCTTCTGTTAAAGATGAAAAAGGGGAGGAGATGCATAAATCAAAAGGTAATGCTATCTGGTTTGATGATGCAGTAGAAAAGATTGGAGCTGATCCGATGCGTTGGATGTATATGAGACAAAATCCGGTCAATGATTTAAAGTTTGGTTTCCATTCTGCTGAAGAAATAAAAAGAAAACTTTTAACATTATATAATGTTTATGAATTCTTTGGAACTTATGTTGATAAAAAATATTATTCTAATTTGAAATCTAAGAACGTTTTAGACAGATGGATTTTATCTAAATTTAACAACTTAGTTAAAAGAGTTAGTAATGATTTAGATAGCTATAATGCTGGAAGTGCAGTTTTGTCTATAGAAAACTTCTTTATTGAAGATTTGTCCTTGTGGTATGTTAGAAGATCAAGAAAGAGATTTAGAGAAGAATCAAAAGAAGCTATCTCTACTTTATACTATATCTTATTAAATCTATCTAAGCTTATCGCTCCAGTGATGCCTTTCTTTGCAGAGGAGATGTATAGCAGATTAAAGACAGCTAAAATGCCAGAGTCAGTTCACTTATGCGACTGGCCAAAAGCTGAAAAGACAAATGATAAATTAGAGGAGAAGATGTCTAAAGTTAGGGATATTGTAACATTAGCTTTGGCTAAAAGAGCTGAATCAGGAATTAAAGTTAGACAGCCATTATCAGAATTAGTTATTAAAAATAAGTTAGACAAAAATTTGGTAGAATTAATAAAAGATGAAGTGAATGTTAAAAAGGTAACTGTTGGAAAACAAATTAAATTAGACACTAAGATTACTGAAGAGTTAGAAAAAGAGGGAGAGTACAGAGAAATGGTTCGTAATGTTAGTAAAATAAGAAAAGAGATGGGTTTAACTCCTAAAGATTCTGTTGTTATTGACTCTACTTTTGACATAATAAACATAGAGGAGTTTAAGAAAGAAGTTGGAGCAAAAGAATTCAATATTAAAGATAAAGTTGATGGCAAGGAAGTGAAGATAAATAAAAAAGTTTG